>Ga0335085_10000310_pt1 | contig 145294 bp, 170 predicted proteins | sample Lox_Sample_45_FD_206712 | JGI IMG/M metagenome (GOLD analysis project Ga0335085, IMG submission 206712) | Soil microbial communities from Loxahatchee National Wildlife Refuge, Florida, United States - Lox_Sample_4.5 | ecosystem: Environmental > Terrestrial > Soil > Wetlands | place: USA...
CGTGGGTAAGTGGTATCACAAGAAACAGGGTCTCGATACCGAACTTGCCTTCAAGGAGATTCCGCCGGTCTAAAGTAGAAGTGTTTAGAGCATGATGGAAGCAGAATTGGAGAAAAAGAAAGCAGATCTTGCCGGACCTGGAATAGGAACATACGAGGAAGTAGAGCGGATCCTCCCGAAGGATTACAACTCGATTCTCAACACCAAGGACACGCAAAAGGCAGTCTACGCGGTCAAAAACTACATCGAGCAGAATCTGTGCAGCCAGCTCAACCTCATGATGGTACAGGTCCCGCTTATTGTCGACGTTGAAAGTGGGATTAACGACATGCTCGACCGAGACGGCTCACGAACCCCGGTGCAGTTTCACATCTCTAACGACTACAACAAACATCCTATTGACGCTCAGGTAGTTCAGGCGGCCACAAAGTGGAAACGCGTTGCCCTGAAAGAATTTGGAATGAACGTAGGTGAAGGACTCTGCACAGATATGCGAGCCGTCAGGAAGGACTATTTCTTGGATCATGACCACAGTGCTTACGTGGATCAGTGGGACTGGGAGAGGGTACTAACAGAGGATGAACGCAACTTAGAGTTACTGAAAGAAGTAGTGAAAAAGATCTGGAAAGTCTTGAAGGGAGCCGAGACTCACGCACAGGAACTCTTTCCCGAGCTGAGAGACAGCAAATATCCGAATCTTCCTGAAGAGATCAAATTCATCCATGCAGAGGATATCCTTGAAATGTTTCCTGACCTTCCGCGAAAGGAGAGGGAGACCGCGATCTTGCAAAAATATCCTGCAGTGTTCATCATTGGTATAGGATGGGTTCTCAAAGACGGCTTTTCTCACGAAATGCGGGCGGCCGACTACGATGACTGGGTAACTCCAACCGTCTCGGAGGATGGACGTCCAATGCACGGGTTGAATGGAGATATTCTCGTATGGAATCCGGTAACGAAGCGCAGACACGAGCTCTCATCCATGGGAATTCGCGTGAACGCGGCGACCCTTAGAAAACAGCTTGAGATCACCCAGCAGCTAGACTGGCTAAAACTGCCGTATCACCGCTCGATAATCAATAACGAAATTCCGTTGAGCATTGGTGGTGGCATTGGACAGTCACGTACTTACATGCTACTCCTCAAGAAAGCTCATCTCGGCGAGGTCAGCGTCAGCGTGTGGCCGAAGATCCTGAAAGAGATCGGAGAAAAGAAAAACATTCACGTACTTGAGTAACACGTCATTCGACGACGAGGAAAGTAAAATCGTTTCCTCGCCGCCATCTTCAATCGTGGAAGACCATCATACGCGAGTTGGTTAGGGCAATTGGATCAGATTACCCAATCTTCCCTTTCTACCGCTCTTGATTTGAAACCAATTCTATTGAGTTTGTAGTGTAGTCCTCCGTAGAGCTCAGCTTCGCTATTTTCTCCTTCTCTATAGGCAGAATCCACCAGACGCCCCATCGCATCAGCTTTCATTATGCCGCTTCCACTGCCACCTCCCGCAACTATCATTCCGTTTTCAATGAAAACAAACGGAATGGAATCAAGGGTATTGTAGGAGTACATCCCGGCCCACATCTGATCTGGGTTTCGATGACCCTCGAAATCGGGCAGGTATGCCTTCAATATCCTGTAAACATTCTCCTCAAAGTACCGAGTGTCCGCCCGGTAGTGTCCTATTTCCGGATCTGGTATGTTCACAAATGGCTGATTCAGATCGTCATCGCAGCCAACCCAGAATCGTTTCTCCTCATTGACAGCCTTGATATAGAGGAGATTCTTTGGAAGAATTACGAAGGGAAGAACTCCGAGGCTGTTGAAATTCTTGTTGTGCATAAGTCCTGCGAGGCGGGAATCATCTCCCACAGATATCGTAAAGATCTGGCGCTTTTTCCCTTTCACTCGGCCGTCTATTCCGATCGGATCAAGGATTTCATTGTTCCAGACACCAGTTGCAATGACCGTTGTCTCCGCCCTAACTTCACCGTTAATTTCACCATGAAGAACAGCACCCACTATTCTGGAATCCTGCCAGACGAACGGTTCTCCTTCAAGCCCAAGTGGTTCTTTGGGTTCAACAATGATCCTTTTGGCGCTCGTCCCAAAAACCACCTTCCCGCCCAATTTCAAAAACTCGTTCATGTAAAAGCGAGCGAGTTTTTCGGGATCGAGGCGGCCGCACTCTGGTCCAAAAATAGCGCCTGCAATGTCCTCGAGGTTCATGAGACGAGACTCCTCATCCAAAGGATCAAACGCCGTTTTCAGCGAGGGGAGTCTGTGCCTCAGCTCGGAGCAGTCATATCTCGCGATCTTGATTCCGGCCGTCTCCATTTTCCGAATGTGCGGCTCACTCTTGGAGAGTTGCCTCTCGCTCATAATCCATAGGTAGCCGGTCTGCCGCAGCCCAAGATCAACACCTGAATTTTGCATCGCCAAGTAAAAGTTCACCGACGATCTTGCGAGCATCAGATTGTCCTGCGAGGTAAACATATTCCTGAACATTGCTGCACTCCTGGCGGTATTACCCTGAGCTGCATCGGGGAGCCGGTCTACGACGAGAATCTCCTTCGTCCGGTTGTTAATTTTGAGATGGTAAGCGCACGAGAGGCCCAGTATGCCGGCTCCAATTACCAAAATGTCATATTCTTTGGTCATCCGCTAAATTCATTGATCTGATTTGTTGGGGGTGCCTGTTTTTAACTGTGCGTCGCAGTTCTCACAATTGAGAATCGTATAACTGATTTTTTATCCATGCGATCGAGCAAAGAGTTGAACCTCCTAGAAGCAGTCTTAATGGAGATCAGGGAATCGTGAGATCATTGAGCAACGACTGGAAGGACAGCCTGGCCAAATTCTTTCGTTATCCAGTCGTTGGAGAAGATGGCTCTATTCACCTCCTTGGCGTGGGTAATCCGCTCAGAGGTGACGATGCCGCAGGTATTTTCCTCGTTGAGCAGCTTGCAAGAAGATTCCGGTCGGCAAGGTTGAGAGGAATCGTCATTCATCCTCCAGTCAGCTCGCCTGAATTACTTATTTCAAAACTGATCCCAGCCCGCAATGAAATTTTGATTTTTGATTCAGTCGAACAGAATGCAAAACCCGGTTCTATCACTTTTAGAAATCTCGATAGCTCCCGGTTCGGATTCTTTGCAACGCACAATGTCCCTTTGAAACTGTGCACTGGTCCTTCCGGAGATACGAAGAATTCGTTTGTATTAGGCATCGAACCGGAATCTCTTGAAATTGGGGAAGGATTAAGCGAAACAGTCCAAGGAGCTGTATCGGAAATTATGCTCGAACTGAGTAATCTCATTGAGCAAAGAATTGGGATAGCGAGAGCGAAAAGAAATTCTTGACATTTACTCCCAATCTGGACATCATAGTTGCTCCGATGTTAATAGTCGTAGCTGACATCTTAATCTATGTACTCATCGGCAGAATGGGCAAGAGATCTTCCGGAACAGGCGTGAAGTACGAACCTTTCACGGGAGGAGAGGAAAACGTTCCGAAACGTGGACTCTATCAATCGGAGCTCTTCGTTTTTGCCGCACTTTTCATGGTTGTAGAAGCTTTTACGTTGATTCTCGCAGGCTCTTACTTTGCAACAAGTAATTATTACCCGCTTCTCTTCTTGCTCGGGGGTAGTGGGGTAATCATGCTGACAATCTGGTGGTTTCTGATTCAGGGAGGCGGAAGACTATAGCCGCTCTGACAAACTGGGCGCGGAAGCGATCCATCTGGGTCTTCCATGTTAATGCCGCTTCCTGCAATGGATGCGATATTGAAATCTTGGCGGCCCTGACTCCTCTCTATGACGCCGAGAGGTTAGGTGTACAGTTGGTCCCCAGCCCTAGACACGCGGACGTGCTCCTAGTCACCGGGACCGTGAATCCGATGACAAAAGATGTTTTGAAGCGAGTGTACGAGCAGATGCCCGAACCCAAATTAGTTGTGGCAATAGGGGCGTGCGCTCTCGGTAGCGGCGTGATGAGAGGATGTTACAATGTCGGTCACGGAATCGAAAAAGTAATCCCGGTCAATCTGTTCATCCCGGGCTGTCCTCCAAGGCCCGAAGCTGTGATATATGGAATAATGAAGTTGGTCGGGGATAAACCAAAGGGAGCTGTCGTTGTGAAAGAAGACTTGAAAGTCGACGACAAGGTGCCCAAAAAAGAAGGGTCGGAGCCTCTAATTGGACACTGAGAAATTGAATGCCATCGCCGCAAGTGTCGGCGGATCTGTCACAGCCAACCATGAATCTACCGTACTCACCCTAAAGTCGGAAAAAATTCAGGAGGCGTGCAGGCTTGTCAAAGAAGAAATGCCAGACTTCTATCATCTGACTACGATAACTGGGATTGATGAAGGACAGTCAATCAGTCTATACTACCACTTCTGGCGCTCTAAAGAATTCTTGTCTTTGAAGACTTTAATTCCAAAAGATAATCTATCTATCGGCACAGTCACCGCTATTTTCCCAGCGTCGTTACTCTACGAAGCCGAGGTGCAGGACCTGCTTGGTGTGACCTTCGAAGGAAATCCACTCCAAGGAAAAAGGCTCTTGCTGCCGGATAGTTATCCAGCTGAGGCACCCCCGCCTCTGAGAAAGGAAGCCGATCCGGAAAAAATCAGGAAGATGATGGGTCTTGAGTAAGAAAGATTCCCCTCCTGAAGTGCGTTCGCAAACATCCGCGGGTCTCACTCAGTACTCACCTGAGAACATGGTTCCGTTCGGGCCGGTACATCCTGCCCTAAAAGAGCCCGAGTACTTTAAGCTGATTCTCGAGGGTGAAAAAATTGTCGAGGTAATCCCGAGAATCGGTTACGCACACCGTGGAATAGAGCGTGCTGCTCAGGACAGGACCTGGATTAAGAACGTATATCTCTTTGAGAGGATTTGCGGAATATGCAGCTTCGCTCACAGCCTCGCTTACGCTCAGGCGGTTGAAAGTATCCTGCAGTTTGAGGTTCCGAAACGCGCCCGATACATTCGGCTCATAGTCGCGGAGCTTGAACGAATCCACAGCCACTTTCTGTGGTTGGGGCTCGTGGGTTACTGGACAGGGTTCGACACCCTGTTCATGTGGATTTGGCGAGACAGGGAGCATGTTCTGGATCTCATCGAAACGATAACCGGTAACCGGATCCACAAGTCATATGCCACGATTTCAGGTGTGAGAAGAGATCTGCCAGACAACATCATCGAGCCAATTCGTCGGGAAATGAAGTATATTGACGAGCGAGCTCGATACTACAAGGACCTGGTTGGAAGCGAAGAAACGCTTCTAGCCCGCACACGCGGAATCGGACGGATAAATTCCGACACCGCAAGAAAACTTTGCCCGGTCGGTCCGCTTCTCAGATGTACTGGAATCGCAAGCGACGTAAGAATTGACGATCCTTACGCCGGCTATGACGAAATTGTCCCCGAGATCAAGACGAGCAGGGAGGGTGACGTTGCGTCTCTGCTCGCGCTGAGGACAGAAGAGGTCAGAGAATCTGCGAGACTCGTCTTGGAGGCGATGGAGAAAATTCCAGCAGGATCTGTGAAGCTCAACACACCCAGATCCGTACCAAAGGGAGAAGCAATGTTCCACATCGAAGCCCCCCGCGGTGAGCTCTTCTACTTTGTCAGATCTCCCGGCGGAACCGTTCCCGAAAGAGTGAAAATCCGGACTCCGACTATGGCAAACCTTCTGACGGCGACGGCTATGCTCAAGGGGCAGACTCTCGCAGATGTCCCGGTCGTTCTCACCGGAATGGATCCGTGCTTTGGCTGCATGGATCGTGTTACTATCTTCGACGTCGACAAGAGCCGCGAGTGGTCAGTGCGTGGAGAAGAGCTCAGGCAGTTTGGAATTAACTATTACGGGAACGGGAAAAAACATTGAATGCCCTAGATCTTGCGGAAATACTGTTATTCCCCGGATTGACATTTTTCGTGTGGCTCGCGTTTGTCTTTGACTGGCTGGATAGGAAAACTGCTGCGAGGATGCAGGGAAGAATAGGTCCGCTTGTTGCCGGACCGAATGGGATCTTGCAGCCCGTTGCGGACTTTTTCAAATTGGTCTCAAAGGAGGAAATCATCCCGGAATACGCAGACAAGCTCGTCTTCGAGTGGGGGCCGCCTCTTTTCTTCGCAGCGCCGGCGGTTGGAACGATTTTTATTCCGGTTATTGGCCTCAGTGCAATCGTATCAGACCCTTACGATCTTTTGTTCATTTTATTTGTTCTTGCATTTTCGACGCTCATGGCAGGAATGCTCGGGTACGGTTCGGCTGGCAGATATGCGACAATCGCAATCGGAAGGCTGATTGTTCAATATGCGGGCTTTGAGGTTCCGCTCCTCATTTCACTGATCACACCCGCCGTTCTGGCAAGAAGTCTTTCTGTCAGTGGGATAGTTGCGGCGCAGAATTCGTCTGGTCTGTGGTATGTCTTTCTCGCACCCCTCAGCTTTGCAATATTCATCATCGCTTCGCTCGCCGAGCTTGAAAAGGCCCCGTTCGACATACCCAGCGCGAAGACTGAGATTGTTGCAGGGTGGATGACGGAATTTTCCGGTCGATCTCTCGGGTACGTTAAGCTGACAAAGAACTTGAGCTATGTATTTCTCTCGGCGCTTGCGGCAAGCCTATTTCTCGGGGGCAGTTCGGGACCTATGCTAACGCACATCGTCCTTCTTCAGAACATTGTTTATCTGATCTATTTTCTTTTGAAACTCTTTGTCATTGGGCTCGTAATTTTTGCAATCAAAACTGCGCTGGCGAGAATCAGGATCGAGCAGGCCACTAGACTATTCTGGACTATCCTCACACCTCTCGCATTGATTCAGTTAGGCATAGTTCTGGTTCTCAGATAGGAGCATTACGAAAATGTCCTCACCAGAAAAAATTGATGGAAAAAATAGCAAGCGAAGCGCAGATCTTGGCATCGGCAAAGCTCTCGAAGAAATGATACGAGCGGCTGCGCAGCATCCCGTAACGAAGGACTATCCGTTCGGACCTCCGGAGCTCGCCGAGAGATTCAGGGGCAAGCTTGATATTGACCCCGTAAAGTGCACCGGCTGCGGCATTTGCGAGGCAGTTTGCCCGGCGCAGGTCGTGGCGATGATATCAGTAGGAAAAAGAAAGGTGGGGACCAGAGAAATTGAAACAAAAAGACCCACTTTCGATCTCTACACTTGTATCTCTTGCGGACAGTGCGTCGATGATTGTAGATTTGGTGCATTGAGACTAACGCATGAATTCGAGCTTGCTACCGCTGACAAGAATACTCTGGTGATGGATAAGGCGCTAAAGGTTGTCCAGTGAAATAGCATCAGTTGTAGCAATTCTTCTTTCGATTGCGTTAATTTCTGCAATTAGTGTCGCCCTCTTGACGAAATCAGTTTCGGTCTCGCTGATAACGCTTTTTTACGCGAGCCTGATTCTCGGAATAATTTTCGCAACTTATGGTGGAATCGTTGTTGGACTTGTTCACGTCATCACCTTTGCCGGGGCCATTTCTGTAATGCTCCTAACTGTTCTACTTATGACCGGTGAATCGAAGCTGATAATCGGTTCACGGCAAACTGCCGGCGCACTCTTGGTTGTGAGCATTCCGGTTATTGGTGCTGCCTCCTACGAGCTTCTCCAAGGGGCATTCGTGATCAACCTGCCGGAAAGCTCCCTTTCATCTCTCCTCCAGTTCTTGTGGGAATTCAGACCGTGGGATTTGTTAATTCTGATCATGATTTTTGCTTCATCAATGATTGCGATCGCAAATCTACTTTCGAAGACCAGGAGTTGAGTAATGTTTACGATTCTTCCCTCCGTACAAACCATCTTCATCATAACTGCGACGATACTCGTTTTCATCGGAATCGGTTCAGTATCTTACTCGAAGAATCTCATCAAAACTGTCATGTCATTCCAGGTAATTGTGTTTGGAGCAAATCTCGCACTCTTCTCGTCAGGTCTCGGGGGAAATTCAATTGACTTTATGTCCCAGACCTTTGTCTTGTTTTCGATTCTGGTCGGAGCGAGTGTCGAAGCTGTGGCGTTTGCGCTCATCGTAGTGGTTCACAAAAAGTATGGAACGCTGAACCCAAGGGAGATCAGGCGGTTGCGCAATTGATCGCCTATGCGGCTTGGCTAGTCTGGGTGCTCCCGCTCTCAGCCGTACCGTTTGCTGCGATCATAGGGCTTGCTTCGGATAGAGGCAAGAAGATTGCTGGTTGGTTTGCAGTGGCAGTCATCGCAGTTACAACAATCTTTGGATTCTATCTCGCCGCTACGTTTGCATCCAGTGCGAGTTCGCAAATCAGTGCTGCTTGGATTCCTTACCTCAACGTTTCAGTTCAGGTACAAGTTGACGGATTGTCTGCACTCCTTTCAGCTTTCATCTGTCTCCTTTCTCTACTAATCGTGATCTACTCCGTGGGTTATATGAAAGGAGAAAATGGTTTGACCAGGTATTACTCGCTTATTCTGCTGTTTGTCGGATCCATGCTTGCACTTGTAATGGCAGCAAACCTGATACAGCTTTACTTTTTCTGGGAATTGGTTGGAATCTGCTCCGCTTTCCTGATTGCTTTCTACAATGACAAGCCCGAGGCAAGGAGGGCGGGAATGAAGGCTTTCATCGTAACCAGATTTGGCGACATCTCGCTACTGATTGCAGTCCTATTTGTGCTGTCAGTGCTAAAATCTAGCAGTTTTGAATCCGTACTTTCAGCTGTGTCCGGAAAGACCATTAGCCAGGGAACCACCGAGGTAATTGGAGTCTTGCTTATCGTCGGTGCCATGGGAAAGTCGGCGCAGGTGCCTCTTCACGTGTGGCTGCCTGACGCAATGGAGGGACCCACGCCAGTGAGCGCCCTAATTCATGCCGCGACGATGGTCAATGCTGGGGTTTATCTAATTTTGAGAATGTTTCCCCTCTTCCAATCTTCAGGATTTCTCCTTGGCCTCACAACCGCAGTTGGAGTCATCAGCTTGCTTTACGGAGGAGCTTGCGCAATTGCCTCCGAAGACTTCAAGAGAATTCTTGCTTACTCCACGATAAGTCAGCTAGGACTGATGTTTGTTGGGATCGGAGTCGACACAAGTCTCGGTGCGACTTACCAACTAATCAGCCAGGGATTTTTCAAAGCACTAGCGTTCATGGTCGCCGGCTCTGTCCTGCATGCAACAGGATTGAGAGATGTCGAATCCCTCGGAGGTCTCAAATCAACAATGAAGTATTCTTACATTGGTTTTCTCGTGGCAATTATCGGCATGAGTGGGATTCCACCATTACTGGGGTTTTGGAGCAAAGACTGGATCTTCTCGGTTTCTCTCACTTCGAACCCCATTGCCGCCATTTTGATACTCATCTCGACCGTGCTCACTACAGTCTACGGATTTAGAGCGCTCTTCAAGGTTTTCTACGGCGAGTCCAAGCTTCCAAAACTTCCAGCCGAATCACCGTGGATCATGGTCATACCGATGGGCTTTCTCACAATATCGGTACTACTCGGTTGGATCTTCTTCAACTACCAGCAGATACTTCCGTTCCCCGTCGTCCGGTCACTGAACCTTGCAACTGTTGGGGTTTCTTTGGTATTCATCGCAGCGGGATTATACGCTGCATATGTTGGCTTTTACAGCCGAACCACCGCCACGCAGGTCGCCTTTCAGCGAATTCCGTCACTTATTTCTTTGAGAAAGTTCCTGCTCGAAGGAATGGGCTTCGACGCGATGTACCGAGCGGTTTATTCCAGAATTATCCTCCCGGTGGCTAAATCAGCAAGCGATATCCAGACAGGTGAGCTCGGAGTGAATTCTGCTCTCATGCTCGCCCTCTTGCTCGTCGTCCTGTTTCTGCTGGCATTGCAGGTGATATGAGAGAGTATGTGGCTGACCGACCTAATGGAACTAGGCTTCGGAGCGGCGATGCTCTGTCTCGCGATTGATATCGGGGGCAAATACATTGGAAAAAGGCGGCCCCTCGTTGTCGGCTCGATTGCAATCGCATCGCTTTTTCTTGCGCTCCTTGATTTACTACAAAATTGGCAGAGCGGGTCAAGCAATCAAACCGTACTTCAGCCCATCGTCTCGCAGTTTGCATCCTTGTTCGTGATTAACCAGTTTTCCGTCTTCGTAATACTGACACTTCTGGTTGTGGGAATCGTCGTTGCAATTTATTCTGTTACTTTCCTTTCCTCTGGCGATAACGTCGGACCTTTCTTTGCTCTCTTGCTCCTGCTGATCACGTCGATAGTTGGCGTTGCCTCCGCGGGAGATTTCTTGACGCTGTTTCTATTCTGGGAAGGAATGAGCATCTCCGCGTATGGGATGGTTGCATTCTACAAGGACTCCATGCCGCTTTCGCTCGAAGCGTCGCTGAAGTACATCTTTCTCGCGGGAGTGGGAAGCTTGGTTGCTCTGTACGGAATTTCACTCGTCTATTCAACCGTCGGAAGCATTCAACTCTCCGCACTGTCAGCCCTTCTTTCAAGAAGTTCATCCACGGGAATTCTCGCCCTGCTCTTCATGATCTTCGGCTTCGGAGTCGAGGCTGCTATTTTTCCGCTGCAAACGTGGCTGCCGGACGTATATTCAGCCGCCCCGATTCCAATCAGTGCAATCGTATCCGGAATAGTAACCGAGGCAGGAGTCTTTACCTTGGTAAAAATAATCCAGCCCTTCGCCGGATCCAATCTCGAAGTTTTTCCCTCGAACCTTCTCAAGATTAATTCCATCCAAGAAGTCCAGCTGGTCATTGCCGTTCTCGCTGTCGCTACAATGTTCATTGGAAACCTTTCGGGGCTTGTTCAAACAAACCTGAAGCGGATTCTGGCTTTCAGCTCGATCGCGCAAATGGGATACATGATAGCGGCGCTGTCAACTTTCAGCCTGCCGGGATTGGTGGCTGTGGTGTTCAACATCTGGAACCATGGGATCGTAAAATCGAATTTCTTTCTCCTAGGCGGACTGGGTGGAAGAAATTACGAAGATGCAGAGCTCGAGAAGCTTCAGGGATTGGGACAGAAAAATAGGATTGTCGGGGTGTTGTTTGGATCCTCCTCACTTGCAATGGTGGGTTCTCCTCCATTTGGAATCTTCTGGAGCGAGATTCTCATCGTCGAATCTCTAATCTCCGCCTCTTCGACTATTTTCTTCCTCGTCGGAGTGACCGTCGTCCTGAATATCTTCATGTCAATAGGTTATTACGCCAAGATAATCAACAAGGTCGCATTGACTCCTCCCGTTGAAACTTCAATCATGCCTCAGAAAATATCCCTGGGGATGTTGATTCCTCCGATAATCTTGATAGCACTCAGCCTTCTTACGGGAATATTGCCCTTCCTGTTTCTGAATCGAATAACGTGATTTCTTGTGGTGAGCTAGAATTGAGACCTGCTAGAGAAAGAGTAATCGTAGAAATTGAAAATCTGGACCAAGCACTGCGAGTAGAGGAAACTATCAAAACCGGTTATTGCGATCCTACGGCGGAGAATCTGCTCTCATGGATCGCGGCCGAGGAAGATCTGGTCGATAGTTACAAGAATCTCTCCGAGAAGTTCAAGGACAAAAAGGTGGTTAAGGAAATGCTGCTGTTCCTTCTTGAAGAATCGAACAAAACTATCGAAATGGTTCGGGGGATACTAGATTCTGTCGAGGAGCTGGGGGCTACTCGTGATCGGAGACGGGAGGCCATAAGGTCATTGATAGCAAAGTCCGTGACCTGAGCTCAAGACAAGACAATCAATTCCGTCTCCGTTTTTATCAATAGGAGAGTCTCAGCTAACAATCGACCAGTTTGTAGTAGAGCAATTATCAAAATTGATGATCGCCTAGCCTGACTATATACTGGCCATCATCCGATCCAAGTTAGATGGAAAAGCTGAGTGAATGATTTGAATCAAGAACTGGGCTTTGAAAGAAAGGGGATCAGCCGCGCGCTCTTCGAAGATCACAAAGAGCTCCTGAGACAAGCTTGGGTGTTGTTTATGCTTGATTTAAGGAGAGAATGGTTTGACGGGAAAACGATTCAAGAACGAACCGGAGAACTCGAAATCGCTCTGAGAAAGCATCTGCGGGTTGAGGCGCCTAGTAAAGAAAATTATTTGGTCACATTAGTCGAACAAATCCGTGACTTGCCCCCCATGAGCGAGGAATGGGATGCTGTCTTTGAAGAGTTTGAAGCAACACTTCAAAACCACGTGAGAGGCAATGATTACCTTACGGGCCGCGATCTCTTGGCAGCAGTCTGAGAGGGGTAATCAGAGGCATTTCGAGCAAACAAGAGTAAAGAGGTGAAAAATTCACATGGGTGAGTTCTGGTTCCGGTCGTACAATAAGATAATTGGTAAAGCAAATAACGCAATCGATCTTGAAAGAGAGTTTTGCAGACTGATGTGGGTCGATCCTGACGCCCTAAATTATCACCTGAGGCAGGGACACATCTCTACCTGGCTTAAAAGTGTTGGTGAAGAAGAGTTGGCAGAAGAACTCAGGAGGGCCAAGAACATGTCCGAAGCTCAAAGAAAGATTTCGAAGCACAACGAGCGAATGATGGTCATGCATTGCATGAAAGTTGGACGAATGCATTAGGATTTCGAAGCTCTCGTCATTTTCGACCCCCCGACTTGGAGGTGAGAAGGACTTCCAGCGATTTATTGAATGAAGGTCAGGATTCTAGAGCCTGATCGCTACCGAGTTCCTCCTCTTCGTCTGATTCAAAATCCGACTCAGCTTCCAGTTCCGATTCATTTTCAGATTCTGTCTCAAACTGCTCCTCCGATTTTTCCTCTTCTCTTTTCTTTGCTTTTTTGCTCATTTGATTCCACTATTCAACCCTGCAATTACCGTTACCAGGCAGAGTTCGCAAAGGCTTCGACGAGGTCTCTAGCCGTAACCACGCCAGAAACTAAACTCTCATCCCGAACCAGGGGCAATCTCTTGATTTTCTGGGACGTCATTACTTCCGCGGCTTCTAATCCACTGATACCTTCCATTGCTGTGACCAGATGATGCGTCGCAAAACTCTCAACTCTCTCATCCATCATGAAATCGGGTGAAAGCACTGACCGCAGAAGATCTCTCTCCGTAAAGATCCCTCTGGAAAATCGCCCCTCCGATACAATCACGCTGCCAATCCGCTTTTCTGCCATCAGCTTCACAACATCGTCAACTCTTGATCTCGGCGGGACCTGGTAGACTCCTTTAGAGTACGATTCGCTGATATCGAACTTTCTGCCTAACTTCTGGATCTGTCGCACAATGTCGGTTGCAGTGATAATCCCCTGAATCGTTCCGTTGAACACCACAAGCCGCCCCTTCTTTTCAGTCATTATCTTAGCAGCGTCGATGAGAGTCGTGTTGGGACTGATAGAGTTGAATGAAGGAGTCATGACCTCCATCAGTATCGGTTGCTCCAGTTGTTTCCCGGCCGCAAGTACATTTTTCAATAGATCCCGCTCGGTAAAAATTCCGATGGGTCCTTCGTTGTCCGTGACAATGACGCTGCCAATGTTGTAATCTACCATGAGTTTTACAGCCTTGCTGACGTTAGAATGGGCGTAAGCAGTAACCAATTTCTTACTCATGAACTCGGATGCCGTGGACACTTCGGAGAGCATGATATAGATTGAGGAAGCCGCCTTCCCTTATACTAGCAGACGATTCTCAAATTTGAGAATGAAAGCAGATTGAAAGTTTAGTTGTGTCCCTCGCGGAAAACTGGAATTTCCCAAAAAGGGAGGCATGTTTCAAATGCTCGGTTGAGCACTGAAGCAACTTGAAAAAATACCGGATTGCTAAATTTATTTCGTTGAATCCAAATCATTCATGCTGAAAATAATCGCTATAAATACGACCATATGCAGCCCCCCGGGTCGTTGTACGGGCGTGCAAGAATAAGTTGCAGCTTCTGTCATTCAGAGCTTAGCTGCACTCAAGATCTACTTTGAGTTCTTACCAATATTGAGAAACGTGTCACCGTCTTATTAGTCTAAAACTCGAGATCTGACTCTGTGCAAAGTAGTTGTCCTATCTTCCAAGATCGCTTGTGGTGATTGATTTCGAGCGCTGCAAAGGATGTGACATCTGCGTGGTTTCCTGCCCGGAAGGAAACTTGGAGCTTTCTAGTACTCTGAACCAGAGTGGTTATCATCCTGTCGAGTTCAGCTGTCACGGCAAAAAAGGGGACTGCACTGCGTGTGGCATCTGCTACTGGGTCTGCCCGGATTTTGCGATCGCTGAAGTGAAGACGTTGAAAAAACAAGAGGCCCTATTGAATTGAGCACAAGATGCGAATTCATCAAGGGTAACGAGGCGATAGCTTACGGTTCTCTAAGAGCGGGACTGAACGCATACTTCGCGTACCCGATTACTCCATCCAGCGAAATCCCGGAGACCCTGGCAAAGGAGTTCGGCAGTCCCACGTATCCTGGGTTCAAGGTGTTCATGCAGGCAGCAAGCGAACTCGAGGCGATTAGTATGGTCATCGGAGCTTCGTCGACCGGCGCGAAAGTTATGACTGCGACTTCCGGGCCTGGCTTTAGCTTGAAACAGGAAGGTCTATCGTACGCCGCCGGAATGGAGTTGCCACTTCTCGTGGTCAACGTCAACAGGGCAGGGCCCGGTTTGGGAAATCTGGGTCCCGAACAAAGTGATTATTTTCAGGCAACTAAAGGAGGAGGACACGGAGGCCATCGCAACATCGTGCTTGCTCCGTACTCGGTTCAGGAGATGGCTTTGTTTCCGCGGCTCGGGTTTGCTCTCGCATTCAAGTATAGAAACCCGGTCGTGATTCTTGCCGACGCCTTCTTGGGACAGCTGAAGGAGGACATCATTTTTCCTGAAATCGAAGAAGACAGATTCGACACTTCATTGTGGGCAACTACCGGCACAAACGGACGCTCCGAGAGGCACGTACTGAATTCGCTTCATCTGGAATTTGACAGCCAGAGCAAGCACTCCGAACACCTGATGAAGAAGTACGAATGTGTGGAAAGATCCGAACAAAGGAGCGAGACGTACCGTACCGATGACGCGGAAGTCATCCTGGTCGCGTACGGAATCTCAGCACGCCTCTGTAGACATGTGGTAAATCAGCTTCGGAACGAGAGCGATGAGAAGGTAGGTCTTTTCAGACCGATAACTCTCAATCCGTTTCCTAGTGTCGCATTGAGAGAAATAGCGGAGAGACTGCCCAGAAAGATTTTGGTTGTGGAGCTCAACATGGGGCAGATGATATACGACGTAAAGCTTGCGACAGCGGAAACCGGGACGAATGTTTCCTCCGTGATTAAACTCGGCGGGTTGCTGCCAACGTCTCAAGAAATTGCAAAGAAAGTGAAGGAAGAGGAAGAATTGATGCAATATGTCTAGCCAAGAATTACAACGCGCAGAAAGCTACGAAACGAAGCTCGGAGCACTTTCGACCCTGACCGGAAAACCGACGCACTATTGCGCGGGGTGCGAGCACGGCACGCTCACACGACTCGTTGCTAACGCCCTAAACGATCTCGATTTAAGAGAAAGAACCGTCATGGTTGACTCCGTGGGTTGCAGCGTCTTTGCACACGAATACATCAATGTGGATGCTGTCTCCGCTCCTCACGGACGAGCTCCTGCGGTCATGACGGGAATAAAGCGACTTAGACCTGATCTCGTTGTATTTTCAATCCAGGGTGACGGAGACGCGGTTTCAATAGGACTTCTTGAGCTAATCAACGCGGCAAACAGGGGTGAACCTATTACCGTCTTTCTTGTGAACAATGGAATTTATGGAATGACCGGCGGCCAGATGGCACCCACCAGTCCTGAGGGTATGGTTACAACGACGACTCCATACGGGAGGGATACCAAGCTCACGGGTCCTCCAATGGACGCTTCTAAGATTCTCGCAGGGTTGGAGAGGCCCTCGTATATCAGAAGATTCGTTCTCCCGATCGTGCCCCTTCCCCGAACGGAAGGTATGTACAGCGCGAGAGGCTCTCTCGAGGGCTCCAAAATAGTCGAGAATGCCTTTAAGGTGCAGCTCATGGGGGGTTTTTCCTTCGTTGAAGTCGTGAGCACTTGCAGCGTCAACTGGAAGATGTCCATACTGGATTCCAAAAAGTACGCAAACGACGTTCTTGCAAAAGTATTCCCGCCAGGAATTTTCAGGGACAAGTTCGGAGTTGAATCGAGGAAATGAAGTCCGAGATAATCATAGCAGGTCACGGCGGTCAGGGAGTTCTGGAACTGGCAAACTATCTCGCGTACTACGAACTACTGAAAGGTAAACACGTTGCATACACTCCGTCTTACGGACCTGAAAGCCGCGGTGGCAAAGTGAAATGCTTCGTGGTGTCGTCGGATGAGGAAATAGATTGTCCGATCGTAGAAGAGCCTGGCTGCTTGATCGTCATGAACATTCCCTCGATGGATTTTATTCCGCTCTTGAAACCGGGCGGCCTGCTTTTGATGAACAGTTCTCTGATCCCTGAAAGTCAGATCAGAGACGATATTCGAGTGCTCAAAGTGCCCGCAACCGAGATTGCAGATCGACTTGAGAATCCAGACAACATACCTGACACGAAGATTGCATCAAACTGTGTTATGCTTGGCGCGTACCTTTCCGCAAATGGCGAAGAGCTCGATAAAGAAGTACTCCAAATAGTTTTCCAGCATTTCTTGCTAGAGCGAAAGGCAGTCTACATACAGCTCGATCTTGTCGCCACGGAGAAGGGATACAATTTCGTCCACGGCGTTCCTTTAGTCAGACAAGTCTGAGTCGAACGATCGGAATCGGTTCGAGGCCGTCCTCGGATTTCTTTTTCTTGGGATCGCACGGGGAAAACGACGTCTTAGCTTTTCCATATCCGCTGCGCGTCCGTAACATGGCAAAAACCAAGAACATGGACGCAAATATTCTTCCGGTTCATATCATCCGTCGGCTAGATAAGACCAATCTTTCAAATCTTCACTGATCCCAGGGCGCTTACCACCAGCGTTATCACCTTGACCTTGGAGGTTATCTCCGTATGGCCCTTTCCCACTATGATGCCGTGTCTTTCTGAGGAATTTGCAATACCCAAGATAACTTGCTTGATAGTCTCCGTATTTGTGTCAGGCGGGATCAGAGCAACTGGATCGATTACGGAAACGCTTCCCAAACTGGCTGCCCGATCTACGATCGCAGTTAGGACGTTTTCAGCTGTTTCATTGTCCCATCCAAAAGCTATCTGCGAAAAACAGAAAATTTTCTCACTTTCGGACTTTACGATTGCAGCGTCCATGCCCATTCTGTTCGGAACAGGGAGTCCATCCGTCGGGATGGAATCAAGAATACCGGCGAGCATATCGGTTGCCAGCTTGCCCTGTTCAAGGCGGTCTTTACGGATTTGATCCAAAATTCCCAACTAATCTCTGCAAGAAATGTAGATGCTGTACTCATTCCCACCGGATTATCGGCTTTTCAGTTGCGCAGACATTTCTCACTTGCTCCATGGTCCTCTTCTTCAATTCATCCAGGCTCAAGAACTCTCGCACGAGTTTCCCATGTCTTATCAACGGTTTCAGAACAGGTTCATACTGCCTCGATCCTGGATCGTCTTGGATCGTGACGAGATCCTCAAACGGATTTAACTTTCTAAAAATGTTCTTTTTCCCCGCTAGGTCGCCCCTCTTGGCAATAAAGGTGCGGCCGCCTTTTTCGTCTTCCTTTTCAACTATCTTGTCGCAGAAATCAAAAGCTGGCGCGGCCGCAATGGAGGATCCGATCCCGAACCCGTCGACGCAATCCCGCAACCCCAAAACATCGTCTTCACCCACTCCTCCCGAAACTATGATCTTGACTTGGTTCGCACCTCTTATTGAAAGCTCCCACCTAACCTCCTGTGCAATCTTTGCGATATCACCTCGTCTAGAGGAAGGAGTATCTAGTCGGACACCGTATAATTTGTCGCCCAGTATTTCAAATGCCCTGATTGACGCGAATTTTTCATCCGAAAGTGTATCCACGAGTGCAATCCTCGGCACGCTGTCAGGCATCGCCTGGTCGAAGACTTTCCAGGCTTCCGTCTCGTCCCCAACGCAGAGAATGAACGCATGCGGCATAGTTCCGCTCGCCTCGATTTTCATCAGTCTGGCTCCCAATACGTTCGAAACGCTAGCTACGCCTCCGATGTACGAGCTCCTTTCCACCACCGGTGCAAGTAAGGGATGAACTCTCCTCGTTCCAAAGCTGATTATCGTTTTTCCTTCTGCAAGATGAACCAGCCGCGCGGCACTTGTGCAGATTCCACTAGACTGACTGAGAAAGCCGAGTATAGGATTTTCAAATATTGCAATATCCTGATATCGTCCAGTGATCCGAAGCACAGGTTCATGGACGGCAACATCCGGGTCAGTGAGAAATACCTCCCCTTCTTCCATTGCGTCCACGGCGACGGGAAGACCTTGCAGGAGTTTTGCTACCTCGTATATTCCGCAAACGACTCCCCAGCGGTCGGCGAAGGGATTCTTTCGGGCAAAGATTTCCATAGTTACTGTGGGGTTAATTTTTGCAAACTTTAGGGCGTCCCGAGCATATTGGAAATAAACGTCCGTGATTAGACCATTCTTTATCTCCTCCTCCTTTGGCATCCAGAATAGTCGATCTTCGAGATCGCTTTGCAACTCTTTCAAACTAGTTCTCCATAGGATCCTTATTGACCCGACCCATTAAATCGTTCTTATTTCAGCTAAGAAATTCGTTTTCCATCTACAACATGCAAGCATTAAGGGGGACTATTTCTCGTCCATTCCTTGATGTCGCTTCAGAATCCCATTCTCACAAATGATAATCGTGCCACATCTTAATTTCCGAAAAAAGTCAATCTGAATAGAGTGCAAAGTGGCAACCAAGGCCGGTTTCAAGAGGATTTTGGTAGCCGTTGACGGATCCGAAGTCTCTCTGAAGGCGGCCGATCATGCGTCTCGAATTGCAAAGTACGAGGATGCGTCGCTGTCCGCCTTGTACGTCATTCCCACGCCTGGCTTTGAAATTTCAGGAGATATGGCAGACTTTTACGAGCGGGCTAGAAAGCCCGCGAAAAAATGGATGAGAAACGTTGAGAATATCGCCGCGACTCACGGTATGAGTATTAGGACAGATATTCTGGTGGGCGCACTCTCCGTGATAGACGCGATACTAGGGTACGCTGAGAATCAATCGATTGACCTGATCGTCACTGGCCACAGAGGGAGAACGCAATCAAGCAAGCTTCTTCTGGGGAGCGTCGCGGCAGGACTTGTCGAATACGCGCAGTGTCCGGTTCTGATGGTTCGATAGCGGAGCTGACATCCTTGCTTTGGCTCTGGCAAAGATTTCACACGTGGCTTTGGTCTGTCCGAGGGGCGAAATTCAGACCATGCTTGCGAGACTCTTTGAGTTTGGAGAGTTCCACCCGATAGACCGCGACGGTCTAGTTCAAGACATTGATGTTCTAATTCTCTCATCTCAAGCTCAAGCGATCTACGCGGATGCTTCTGAAATGCTTCCCTCCGATTATAGTCCCGGAAGCGTCCCGTCAAGTGAAAAACCTGAAACGTTCAATGCGAGATGCCCTTCTGCGCTGATCCAAGAACTCTCTGAGCAGCTCATTGGACTTCACTCCGAAAGCCTCCCAAAATCTGGAAAGCAAACGAAGACCAAGGAGTACGAAATTGAAGCGATAAGGGAGGCCGCACTGGAGACTTTTGAGGGATTGAACCGCGTACGGTTTAGTTACGAGGACAAGCGAACCGCCCTGCTCGAAGGGTATGTCCCTACATCTCAAATCGAAATGTTTCGCGATGTCACGGGAGAATACTACCTGCTTGATGAGCCAGTTGGGAAGAAAGAAGCTGAGACCGAAAAGGTTCCTTCGATGTTCTCGGAGCTACGCGGCGTTTCACTTTTCGAAAACATCACTCTCATGAAAGGGTTTCCAAAATACGACGAGATCGACCCTACACCGATTACGGCTCTAGTCTTCCCGCTCTTTTTCGGGATCATGTTCAGCGACTTGGGTCACGGCCTTGTGCTTTTTTTCTTCGGTTACTTGTTATGGAAAATGTTTCGCGGGAGTTACAATTATTGGGGGAAGCTGCTTATGGTCCTCGGCTCGGCTTCGATAGTTACGGGTTTCATCCGAGGATCTTTCTTTGGGTTGGAATTCGGAACTCCCTTACGAATTCTGACAAGATTCCCGGAGGCGCTCTCCGGCGGATTCAACATTGCAGCGGTACCTTTCTGGTTAGAAATCTCGATTATTCTCGGTACATTTCATCTCTCATCTGCGTATGCGCTTTACTTTCTGAACAGGTTGAAATCCAAACAATTTGGGGAAGCGGCGTTCTCCGGTGCTGCGACCATCGTTCTGTATGGATCAGCGGTTCCCCTCATGCTCGCCCTAATTGGCTCTGGTTTGCAACTTCCGAATGTTCTATCTGATGCAAATCCCACACCTTTTTTCCAGGAACTTCTCAACATCGACATACCTATTTCCGCGGTCGCTAGGATCTCACTTCCTGTATTTCTCGGCGCGATGATTTCAATCATCTTGGGGCGCACCTATCTGAATTATAGATCAGAAACGGGTCGCTGGAGGATAGCAGAGTCAGCTGGGCTGGGTCTGCTGGAAGGTATCGTAAAGCCCTTTGAATTTTTCACAAATACGATAAGTTATCTCAGACTGGGAATCCTTGCGATCTTGGGAACAATACTAACGACTCTCGCCGCCGAAACGCTCGGGTTTGGATTTATTGGCTTTGCAGTAGCAGCTTTTGCGAACCTGGGAATAATAGCCATAGAGGCGTTTATGGTCTACGTTCAGGACCTCCGGTTGCACGTTTATGAGTGGCTTTCGAATTTCTACTCGGGCTCAGGTATACCATTTGAACCTCTGATGTCCAAGGGACTTGTTTTTTCTGTAAAATGGAGATAGTCCATCTCCAATGATTCTGTTTTTCTTAGGTCTGAGGTAAGTGAATAGCCAGAGGTTATCAGTTACAATTTCAGAAATCCTAAAAGTCGAACGCTTCGTTACGTGCATCCCCACCGAATGCTTCTAGAAAACTCCTCATCTTCCAGTAGGTATCGAGGAAATCCATCGCACGTGGAGTCAGCGTGTAGTAAACGCCCTGATCTTCTTCGTCTTCGATCGTTTGCACCAGCCCGTATGATGTAAGATCGACAAGTATTGTCTTCAGCCTGTCGATGGGCACTCCAACGCCGTAGGACATTTTCGTTATGCGAGAGCCCTCCGGATAGCGCTTTATTACTTCCAGCACGGTGGCGTAGAGTTCCACCCGGGATCGCTTTTGATTTTTCTTGCCCGCGTTTTTCAATAGTGAGCCCTTTCGAGTTAGAGCGGTGGAGTCGGAATTTCGTTTACCTTGAGAGGAGGGTTTTCCAGATGAGATCTTGCAAGATTTCCCTTCAGCTCGCCAGTGTATTTTATTTCATCCGCGATACATCCGTCTTCAAGCTCCACGATTCTTGCATAAACTCTTCCCGATTTCGAGCCTCTACCCAGGCGAACCTGATCGGCGTAAATGTCCTCGACACGGGTCATCCGGCCGATCAATCTCATGGCGGCTACCTGACCCATCCAGCTTTTTTGCCAGTCCAGAAGCACGCCAAAGCCCTTGCCAATATCAACAGTTTGTCCGACAATCGATCCCTCGACTCGCGAACCACTTTGGATTTTGATCGTTTCTCCCTTTAGTCCGTGAGTTGTCTCAAGCACACCCACGACTTCGATCTCTTTTGAGACGAGGACCTTCTCAGCTTCCAGTTTTCCTCCGATTCGAAGAATAGCTCCCTGGACGTCCCGACCTGCCTCTACGGATCCATTGATCTCAATCAATTCGGAGCTTTGAAGTGAACCTTCGACCTCAAGCATCCCGTTCACTTTCACGATTTTGCTTTTGCAGTCTCCCTCGACCTCAGTTTTCCCTAGTATCTCGATACTTTCGCACTCAAAATCGCCAGAAACAGAAAGATGACCGCTCGTCGAGATTCTCTTCCCCTTACTTCCACCGGCTAGTTCCGTTTTGCCATAAACCTGAAGATCCCCGAATTCGAGCTCGGAACTCGACTCGAATTTTCCGCCTGCCCTAATTCGTCCGGTGATTTTCCCGCCGCCAATTTCGGCCTGTCCGCCGACGTCAAAGTCGGTTATGGAGACTGTTCCCGGAGCTTCGACCTTTCCTCCGACGGTGAGCGTTTCAACTTCCAGTTTGTCCTCGATCTCCGCCATTCCGCCAACTCTCATCTGCCGGCATTTCAGGCTCTTCGATGTGATTTTGCCGCCTACGTCGACATCGCCCGCTACGATTTCACCATTGACCTCTATTGAGTGGTTCACGTCGAGTAGATTGTGGACGGTGAGATTGCCTTGAACTTCAAGAACACCTCCGGAGCCGACGCTGAGAGAATCACACTCAAAATCGCACTCAATTTCGGCAGCTCCCTCAAAGCGTGCCATCCCTGAAACCGAGACGAGGTTTCCGTTGCTCGACTCGATCCTCGCTTTCCGACCAACAATCAGCCCGCCGATCACTCGGTCGAGCTTGACTGTCGCGCCCCGCGGAACACTAACGTCTGGCATTCCTCTTGAACTTCCTGAATTGATGCCTAAAAGCCTCGCTCACGTTGAGTGATTTAGTCTGCCTTGAGGGAGTTCCTCGCAAGGAATATTCCCATTGCCGTAAACACGATGGCATACACGAGTAGTCCCAGGATATCTCCGAGATAGGACGATAGCTGTGCGGCACTAAGCGTTCCATTTACTATCACCAGTCTTGCCGCCTCGCTCGCAAGAGAGATTGGGTTTGCCCGCGCAACCGGTTTTAGCCAACCCGGAAAGAAGCTTAATGGAAAGAGTGCGGTGCTCGTAAATGCCACCGGGAAGAAAAGAAAGTTCACCACTGCAAAGAAGCTGTCAGTACTCTTTGCGGCAACAGATATCCCGGTAAATAGGGTGGAGAAAACTGTCGTTAACATCGCGACTGCGAAGAATACTCCGAGGAGGTTTGTGATTCCAAATCCGCTTGACAGCCTCAAGCCATTGGGAACCACGAGCGCCACGACGAATGTGATTCCTGCAGCAGCCATCGCTTTGACTATGTTTTGCAAAACACCACCAAAGTAAATTGAGGCCCGAGGGATGGGACTGGTCTTCAGCATGTCCAGATAGCCGTTCAGCCTGTCTATAACAAAGTCTACACCGAGGAAAGTCATGCCAGTTAGAGCAAGCATCCCAATTATTCCCGGTGTCAGAAACGTGATGTAATTGGTTGCTCCACCGAATGCTTCCTTGAGTATCCCGAGCGATCCTCCCGAGGAAGAAAGAGCACTTCCCGGATTGAAGGAATTTCCAAATAGAAGTAACCACACGAGAGCTTGAATCGCAATCGGAATGATCGAGAACGGATTTCGTATCCATTTCTTTAGCGACCTTCCGCTCAGGGCAATTGTATCGCTTATCATTTCTATCTACACCTTCTCCATCAGCAACGGAATAGCTTGTGTCGGTCCGTTCTCATCTCGGATCTGTTTGCCTGTTACCTGAAGAAACACTTGGTCGAGAGTTGGTCTGGTAAATGAAATGTCCAGAATTTTCAAACCTCGTTGAGATATCCCATCAACTATCTGCGGCAATGCTTTCTCTATCCGCGGAATTTTGATCACGTAACTGGAGGACGAAGATTTGACGACCTCGTTCACGTCGTGAACGCTCTCGAGAAATCCCCTCAAGTCTGGACCTTCACTGACCTGAACGGATAGCAGATCCCCACCGAGACGCATCTTGAGCTCCGCCGGCGATCCGAGGACTTTGATTGTGCCTCCATCCACTATCGCCACTCGCTCACAGAGCGCATCTGCCTCCTCGAGATAGTGGGTCGTCATGAATACGGTTATCCCATTTTCTGTGTTCAGCTTTCTCACGTAATCCCACATTTTGGCTCTGGTCTGAATGTCCAGGCCGAGGCTCGGTTCATCAAGAAATAGAATAGACGGATCGTGCACAAGGCCCATGGCGAGTTGAAGCCGTCTTTTCATCCCGCCGGAGTAAGTCTTTACTTTCTTTTCCGCTGACGCCTGGAGGTCAACGAGCTCCAATAGTTCGGAAGCTCTTTTACGCGCCTTTTCACTTGGCACGTGATGAAGCTTTGCAAAAAGTAGAACGTTCTCAACTCCGGTTAGCTCGTCGTCAGCAATGAGTTGCTGAGGGACGACGCCGATTCGTGCTCGTACTTCACCCGGATTTTTTGAAACATCGTATCCGACGACCATAGCTTTTCCTTCCGTGACTGACGTGATTGTTGTCAGCATCCGGATGGTGGTGGTCTTGCCCGCGCCGTTTGGCCCGAGAAACCCGAACAGTTCTCCTTCCCCGATATCGAAAGTTATGTGATCTACTGCGGTCTTGTCTCCGTACTTTTTAGTCAGCTTTTCTACTTGAATTATGCTGTTTGTCATACGCTGCTCTAAAAGACAAGGATCGATCAAGAGCAACTTAAGACCGACTCACTTTCGGAAAGCTCTGAAAGTAATCACTTGATGTGACTACTCGTTGTTTGGAAAGCAGTGGAGAAAGTATCTTTCCGTCGATTAGATTGATGTTTCTGGTTTTGAAAAAGGAGTACGCTTGCCACGAATCCCTTTTCCATACTTGTTGACAACTTTCCTTCCAACAACGGCAAGGCTAATTCCCGAAGCTTCAAGCAAAACGAAACTGTACAATGGGAACGAAACTAGCGACGCGATGAACGGATAAAACAGGGGAAATGTAAACGACCCGCCTCCGAAAATATCGTAAGCCGCAAGGACATCAAACGACAAGTGCGAAAGAATCGCGATCGGTACCACGAACGCTATCTTGATCTGGGATGACGTGGACAAGTTCATCCTGCCGGCCGCATAGACTAGCACCGCTGTGGAAACTAGAATGAACAAGATAGAATGGTCGGGCCGACCGATGAACGGAAGAGTGGTAAAGATTCCGAGCAAATGATCCGTGTCAATGAACACTGCTACAACGGAGGAAAGGATAATCAACTGCCAATCCATGAACGGCAAGACCGCAAGAGCTGCAAACAGAACGTGCCCGCTAAGTTCGGGAATCAAGAAAGAAATGGTGTACTCTGAACCATTTCCGTGCGGGAGACCATTGAAAAAGCCGAGGATACTGTACGAAAAGGCGAGCGTGATGTAGATCGTCGAAAGCAGCACGAGAGGGCGATATTTCAAATGGAATATTCACGCGAGTACTGTTATGGGAAAAACTTAGATCATTATTACCGGAATAATAAGTATTCGACCGTTTTCGGTGATCTTAGTTGCGGAAGAACAACGGGTTTTCAGCCGGATCTTATCTCGCTTGAACTTGGATCAAGTTCCAGTTCTTCGGGGGGCTTGATTTTCCTGAAAAACAAGAAAAGTAAGATGGCTGCGATTCCGTAGCCGAGCACGCCAAAAAGAAATGGTAGCTTTAGTTGTCCTTCATTTAGAAGCGCTCCCCCCAGAAAGGTTCCAACGGAGGACATCAGCGCCCACGAGGTGTAGGTTACTCCCGTTACTGTCGCTCGCTCTCTCTCGGAAACGATGCCCATCATGTAGGATTGCAGAATTGGCCACGAGATCGTAGATAGGACTGAACGAAAGACAAAGAAGATCGCTGCAAGCTCGAAGACCTGCGAAAACGGCATTAGCCCCAGGAATACGCAGGAAGTTATCATGGTGACGGATGAAACAAGTACTGTCCCGCCACGCTTCACCAGCCAGGGGATGATTGGGATCGCAAATATCCCAGAGAATTCGGCGATTGCAACCCAGAGTCCTGCGGTAGTCTCGCTAGTACCGAATCTCAAGACGTACCACGTAGGTATAAGCTGGACTATCGCTCCGACCGCCAATCCAGCGAAAGCGAAGAGGATTGAAAGATACAAGATCTTTTTTCCAGAAACGACCTGCAATCGTCCCGAGATCCAAGACGAGCTCTTGATAGTTGTAACCCGCTGGGACCGCGGGACATTCGAGATCTTCTTTTCTCTTACAAAAAGAATGGGAATCGTGGATATCGCAACAAGTGCAGACATCGCAAAGTACGAGTAGGAATGAGCCGCATACGAGCTCAGCGAAAATTTCGAAATCAAGATTGATGGCAAGTAGCTCAAGAGGGCACCGATGGTGATCGCAATTATCCAAAATCCCTGAAGAATGCCGAAGATCAACGTCCTTCGCTCATGAGTCGTCGTTTCAGCTATCAACGGCAGAAGTGCTGTGCTACTAATAGCAACTCCTAGGCCACCTGCAAGACCTATTCCTCCCAGGATGCTTGCAATGATTAGCCAGGTGGGATCCAGAGTCAGTCCAAAAATTGCATAACTGAAAAAAGGTAGAAAACCGCCGACCACGACAAACAATTTTCTCCCGTACCTATCGGCTAGGATTCCAAATGGGATGTATGCAACCGTGTTAGCGACAGCCCCTAGCGCGTAGATCGTTCCAATTAAGCCAGGACTATATCCAACCTCAATGAGGTAAACTAGCGGTACTACGTTCATGTACCCGATGGGTATCGAGTTGAGCAAGACCCACGAAAGTATCAGTTTGGCATCTTTGGAGACAATTTCTCCTTTTCCTTGTCCTTGCTGGGGGTCTGAGGGTTTTGTAACCATTTGGAATCCTCCAAAGATCCTTGCTAGTCTCCTTGTTACTCTCGAATCTTAAGATGTGGAGGAATTCCGTGTTTTCTCCCGGCTCATTTTATTCTTTCGTTCGATTGTTCCCCGATTTTCCTTTGTCAAGAAAAATTTGGAGATTATGAAACTAGAAGAGAGGCGGTCGAATTCCTTTGGGATCGAAGGAACTCCCAAAGAAGTTCAGATAAAGCTCGTAATGATTATGATAGAACCAATGCCAACCAGGACAATTAGAGATAGGATTCTCAATCTTTTTGACGAAAGGTACCTCTTCAGAGTGCTACCCAGGAGGGTTTCGATCGCGGACGCGGTGACCAGTGCAACAACAGCTCCTACGAAGACAAGTAGCGGGTTAGAATAGCGGGCCACGAAAACTATTGTGAGCACTTCTGTTGCATCCCCCGCGAGATCAAGTAAGATCAACAACGAGACCGCTCCGAGAAATACGGAAACCGCGCTTTTTTTCTTTGTTTGCTCGAGTAGTCGTTTTTCCTCATCCTCTTCCTCACGAGTGCTTTCATACTGCCAAATTCCAAAGCCGATCATTACGATTCCGCCACCGAGCCTTATCCAGAAAACCGGAATGATGCTAACAAGGAAGTACCCAACAGTAACAATTATCGCGCTTGTTATGGTAAATGCCGTGGCGCCGGCGGCAAACGCTATCCACAGCTTGATCCTGGTTGCCAGTGTCAATAATAGGAGTGCGTCTTTATCGGTAAGTTCCGCGATGAAAATGGTCACCACGATGGTGAAGAAAGGAGCTACTAGCGCGCCTAAATCGGATCCCAATTGATGGTAATAGTGATTGATTTCGAAGGATATTGAACTTTAAGGGAATCCAAAATTGTGAGAAAAATTCATTAAAAATCCGGAGTAGACAGGGAGAGCTCTCGCGAATTTCAGCTATGAGAGCGTATCTGCTCAAAACGATAGAAAAATGAAAGTAAAGGGGTTGGATTTTTCAGCATACTTCACAAGAGATCGCAATCACTGAAAGATTTCCTCTACCTTCCGAGAAATGCCTGGATACTAACCTCAACATCCGCTCTCTGGACCGTCGGAAGTGCAATGGCAAACCCCTATCAGACTCTTTACTTTTCTGCTCTTGGTGCCGGTGCAGTTACTATCGGTCTTTTGGTTGCGTTCGGTACTGGCGTAACGATTGTATCAACTCTCGTCGGCGGATACATGGCTGACACACTGGGTCGCAAGGTCGTCGTGATCGTCTTTAGCTGGATGTCTGTATTGTCTGCACTCGTATATTTCCTGATTAACTCCGCCTCGCTGATAATTATCCCTCTGACGATTGCTTCCGTTGCGGGACTTTACACGCCAGCATTCAACTCAATCATGATGGATTCAATAAGACCTGAGGATCGCGTTCGCGGTTTTTCCGTTTTCAACGCGATCAATACTTTTCCTTCAGTTTTCGCTCCTACCTTCGGGGGCATTCTGATGGGTTATTTTGGCGTGCTCCACGGAATAAGGTACGCTTATCTTGGTTCTGCGCTTTTCGGCGTAGTCGCGGTTTCGATCCGAACTAGAAAACTGCAGGAAACGTATGAAGTGAAGAGTGACCCGTCGAGAGAAAAGTACTCTCCGTGGTTCTACATCAAGAATTCTTTTACGGCAGGAATCTCATCCATTCGAGAGTCCGGATCGACAGTTAAGAAATTACTCCTCTACGTGACTCTCGCCGGGATCGGTACAGGACTGACCTCGCCTTACATTTCATTGTTTGTAGTAAACCACCTGAAATTTTCACCTTTTGACTATAGCTTGGTTGTAGATCTTGCGGGCGTTTCAACAGTCATTTTGCTTTTGACCGTCGTTTTCCTCATCCAGCGCCTCGGAGCCAAAAGAAGCACTTTACTTGCTTCAGTCGCAGCTCCGATAAGTAACGTCATTTTCGCTCAAGCAAAGACTATGGACGAACTTTTGGAGTGGGGCGTAACGGGTGCTGTAGCAACTGCAATACAAACACCATCACTCGCGACGATGCAGGCGGAGGCAATTCCCATTGAGGAGCGCGGAAAAATTCTTGCAATGTTCAGCATACTTCCCATGATTGTTTCGCTCCCCTCGCAGGTCGGAGCCGGATTTCTGTACTCGAGCGTTTCTCCGGCTTCGCCATTTGTAATTGCGCTGCTCCCATTCGGAGCAGCAGCGCTGATACTATCAACGGCATAGATATCTGAATGCAATCGCTATATCGACCGGCAACATATTCAATTTATTTGCAGATGGATTTGAGGTACGGACCCAGAGTTCCACTTGGGATTTTACAATCAAAATATTGACGCGCTAGCCGAGCCGTGCCCCATATGCGAAGAGCTGGGAGCGGAGCTTGAAAATTTGGAAGAGAGTGAGCTCCTGTGGTTTGAAACCCACATGGAGAAAGAGCACGGTCTCTTAAAGTAACAATAACCTAGACTGCAGCTGCAGGCTGGGCCGAAACCAAATTCATCTTTTGCATTGATTCCGTCAGCTTGTGCAGCTTTTCGAGATTTTCGGTGAGAAAGCCCTTGCCGTTTTCGGTAAGTGTGAAGATCCTCTTCCTGCGTAGCTGGTTTTCTCCCAAAGAAACCCATCTGCCCTGAATCAATCCTAATCTTTCCAGGGAGGCTAGATTCGGATAGAGTGTTCCGAAACTGATCTCGTGATTGAACGACGCCTTGATGTTCTTCCTCAACTCGTAACCAGTAAGCGGCTTTGTGTGAAGCAAGCTCAACATCTCCAATCTCAAGATGTCGGGCATTCGGTCGCTGCCATTGCTGGTTGAGATCCTTCCCTGCTGCTCTATCGCAGCCGGGGAAGCGATTGAAAAATCGGACCCGCGAGTCGTAGCCTGGTGTTCGAGCTCAGATATTGCCCCAGAATCTCCAATAGATCTTTCCAATTAACAAACGGCGACTACTCCTATGGAATTGAATAAGATATTTCGGGAGATGAAACACCGAGTTAGGATCCAGCATCTTAAGATCTGGATAAATCTAACGAATTGGGAGAATGTTTAGATCTTGTCTGATGTTGTTGAAAGTATTGACGAGCTCAAATCCCTTAGTAGTAAGCTCGAAAGTCTCACGCTTCTGATCTGCCTTTGCCTGAACAAGACCTCTTTCAATCAAGAGTTTCAAACAACGCTTCGTCTCGATCCATGACATGTTTGCATGGTACATGATTCTTGTCGGAGCAGTTTCACCCGATGCTATGACTGCCAAAGTGTCGCAGAGCATTTCCATCTTTGATCGCCTAACAGCGCGAGTCTGTCCTTCGTCGCGTGCAATGCTCGGCGTCTGTTGTTCCTGTTGTAGTTCGAATTGTAGATTCATGTTAAGTATCTTCAATATTGAGTATAGAGCTCCGGTTTTATCTCGATTTCCTAACGTGAATTTCTAATCTACGGTGACATCTGTGCTTTATACGAATGATCCAGTTTTAGGAGACTTTTCTCTCTTCGAAAGGATAAATTCGGATTTCGGTATATTCTCGAATCCGATAGAAAGAGCGTGTTGACCTTTAGAAATTAGTAAGATTACGTGTTATTTGAAAAAAGTATTATGTTCGACGACTTGATAATCAAAACAAAATCGCATGCGTTCAGTGTAGAGTAGCTCTACATGCACTCCTCATTGGACGAGAGGGTTGCTGCCAAAATGAAGCTCTACCTTTTTTCAAAAAAGAGTTCTTATCATTACAGATTAGCACTATCACAATCGTCATCGAAAATATCGTCACGATAAATAGTATAGTTATATATGAAAGAAGCACCCATTTGCCATTGTTTCCGTACTATGTGTGGAATTATTGCATACGCTGGAACTGAGGACGCCGCCCCAATTCTGCTCGAAGGTCTGAAGCGCCTAGAGTACCGTGGATATGATTCTGCGGGCATCCTCACAGTTGACAAAAACGATCAATTTGAATTGAAGAAGGATACCGGCAAGGTTCTTGAGATAAACGATAAAGTTCATTTTCTCGATCTGGAGGGCACCGTAGGAATCGCGCATACAAGATGGGCGACTCATGGAGGCGTGACAAAAGCCAATGCGCATCCACACATTTCTAACAATTGCGAGATCGCGGTAATTCACAACGGGATTATTGAAAACTACAAAGATCTGAAGGCTCAACTAGAGTCTGAAGGTTTCCGCTTTGACAGCGAGACCGACACCGAAGTTGTACCGAATCTGATCGAATACTGGATGCGGATTCGTGGAGTTGATTTTGTTCAGGCTACCTTGAACTCGTTCCAGTCGCTCGAGGGGAATTTCGCACTTGTTGTTATAGATGCGGACTCTAAAACGATCGTAGGATCGAAAAACGGATCTCCGCTTGTTTTAGGTGTCGGTCCCGACCAGAATTATTTTCTTGCAAGCGACATACCGGCGTTCCTCGACAAAACTAAGGACGTCGTCTACCTCTACGACGGTGATACCGTCGTTATCAGACAGCCAAAGGACGAACTACGAAGTTACGAGATTTTGGATTTTCGGACAGGGAAGAAAGTTGATCGTCCAGTGCAGAGCGTTTCTTGGGACATCGAACACGCCGCAAAAGGCGAGTTTGATCACTTTATGCTCAAAGAGATCTCGGAGCAGGTCGAGACGATACAGCGAGCGGCTTCTCAGGATCGCGATGTAATCGAAGATATCACTGCTCGGATCAAGAAAGCTCGTGGAGTTTTCCTCATAGGGTGTGGATCTTCTTACCATGCCTGCCTTTCGGCAAGCTATCTATTTTCCAAACTCGCTTCTTTCCACATCAACACGGTGCTAGCTAGTGAGTTCTCGGCGTACGAGGATTTCTTGAAGGAGGACACTCTTGTCATCGCGGTTACTCAGAGCGGTGAAACGATTGACGTGCTTGACGCGATAAAGACCGCTAAGCAAAAGGGATGTCAGATTGTTTCGATCGTGAATGTTATGGGATCTTCGGCGACGCAGTTTGCGGACGCTTCAATTTTCATAAACGCCGGTCCGGAGGTCTCAGTCCTCTCGACCAAGACCTACACCGCCCAGCTCGCGGTCTTGACTTTGCTTGCATTTTCGCTAGCAGGAAAGTACGACGAAGGTGTGAGGAGACTAAAGTACCTGTGGAACGTCGTGTACAACCTCACCGCGCAGAACATGAGAAACCGCATCAGACAGCTCTCGGACCGACTATCGACCACGGAGCACATCTTCGTTCTCGGCAGGGGATCGCTCTACGCCACTGCGCTCGAGGCTGCGCTTAAAGTGAAGGAGGTTTCCTACATCCACGCCGAAGCTTTTGCCGGCGGTGAGTTGAAACACGGACCGATATCATTGATTGGAAAGGGAACTCCCGTTCTCGTGTTTGTTTCGAGGGATACCGAGTCCAAGATTCTTTCGAACGCGATGGAGGTAAAGAGCCGTGGAGGTTATCTAGTGGGAATCGGGCCCCACGCTATAGATGCGTTTGATTTCTTCATCAAGGTTCCCGAAAGCGAGGAGCTGAATCCAATCTGTCAGATCATTCCTATACAGATCCTGGCCTACCAGCTTGCGGTAACATTAGGGCACGACCCCGACAGGCCGCGCAACTTGGCGAAGAGTGTTACTGTCCGCTAGCTCAGCTTCACGAACTGCGCGGATGCGCCGTCCGAAGCTGAGATTACAACAGCTGTTCCAAACGCGATGATCTCATCCATCGTGTTTCCGACTTCGGTTGAATCAAACATTACACTAATCACTGCATTAGCTCCCATGCTGCGTGCGTGTTCCTGCAATCTGTCAAGAGCCTGCTGGCGGGCCTGGTGAGCGAGTTCGGTATACTCTTTGATTTCGCCGCCGCCAATCGTTCGGAGTCCTGCAATGATGTTTCCGCCAAGCCCTCTTGACCTGACCGTAATCCCATAGGTAATTCCGAGTACCTTGTCAATCTTAAAACCTGGGACATAATTTGCTGTGAAAAGCATCGGCAGACCCCAGCCACCCATGTTCGGAGCCGCCGCAGGCGCGGACATGGCTGTTGGCATGTTGCCAGTAGCTTTTAGCTGGGCACTACAATACGGACAAAAAGTTGCATCATCATTTACCTGTTTACCGCATTTTGGACAGAACAAAAAAGATACCTTATCCTATCGCCTTGGAATGAGGGTATTTAAAACGGTCCAACTCCGGCAATCCATTGCTCACCTTGACTATCACAATTCACGGAGGCTGAGGGGAGGAGCGCTCACCCTGGTAGCGGCCGGAATATTTGCTCGAAAAATCTCTATCGGATTTCAAAATTATGAGTTGACCAATTCGCGAGAATCTTTGAACTCGGGCAGGTCTGTGGCATACGAGCATGACCTTGGGCTGACCTGAGTAGCCTGGATCAAACAATGCAGTCCTTACGTCCAACCCGTTTCTCAAAAGTGTTGATCTTGGGAGCAGGATTCCAATTGCGTCCGACGGAATCGAAGTGATCTCGTTCAGTTCTACAAAGTATGCGCCTGGGGCCAGATCATAAAAAGAATCGTCAGAAATAGGAACTTGAGTTAGGGCGGAGTTCTCGCCCTTTTCAATACCCAGCGTAAATCTGGTCTGAGGAAAGGAATGGATATTGCTGACAGTAACGTCAAAACCGGCAGGCTGCTTTTGCTCGCCGGAGTTTACTCTCGCTATTTTCTTGATTAGGGGATCGATTTCTTCGCCTGAAAGAATCCTCGGCATGTTGTCAGGCCGACCAGGCCGAGGGCAGAGTTTTTAGAGATTCCCTACCTTCGTCTTTCAGACATTAATCGATAAACTTCGGGAATTGCGCACGCGTAACCGACGTGTACGCAGTCCTTCTTTTCATCAAGCATGCATATGAGATCCTTGCCGTGCACTTGGACCTCGACAATCCTACCGATCTTGTTGTCCTTGATCATGATAGAGTTGCCCTCCAACCCAATCTTTTGCATGAATGGGGCTGAAAGTGATAGATTTTCGTCAGCCTCAATAGTTTCAATGATCAGATCATTTACGTACTTTGAGAAGCTCTTCGAAAGCTTCTCCGCTCTGACCTTTTGTTTGTACCTCTCCTTCGCCTTGTCGTGGGCCTGCTGTGTGATTGTGATTACGCTGAAACCTTCCTTGGGCATGAGAATATTATCTCATTACAGTAAGATTACAGAACAACTTATATCTTTTACTGTCGAGGCACTGATTTTCTCGAGTCTCAGCAAACTATAGATTAACCTGCATTCTAGAAGCATCGGAAATAAAGTCGTGGACGTAATTCTCATCGTTCTTCTTGCGCTTCATATCACTTTCATCGCGCTCTGGGCGGGCGGGGCAACGATTCTGTCCTCGATTATTCTCCCGTCGATTGGGAAAATTTCTCCAGCATCAAGGAAGGAGTTCATAATTGGAGTAGTCCCAAGATACGCGAGATTCATTGCTGCTACTTCGATCGGTGCTGCAATCTTTGGAATCCTTTTGTTCGGTTACGAGACGGGGGTCGCTACGGTTTACGCGCCAAGCTCGACAGGCATTATTTTCATAGAAGCTGGCGCGATCGTCGGACTCATCGCGCTTGTTCTTGCGCTCGGTGTGGCATACCCGACAGCCAACAGGTTAGTCCGAACGTTAAAGAATCAAACTCCGGAATCGAAACCGGACGAATCAATTCCAAAAATGCAAGCAAGGATGCGCATGACGGCTGGTGCAGTGACGGGATTGCTTGGCATAACGCTTGTATTGATGGTTATCGGAGCAACTGTCTAGGCAGTGTTCTTTTTTTCGGCGACGTTCCACCGTCTAACCCAGTCAGCAAACTTTTCGAGCAGGTTGTGAAGGTCTTCTCCCTTTGGAGTGAGAGAATACTCGACTCTCGGAGGACTCTCGGGGATTACCTTTCGCTGGATGATGCCGATCTTCTCAAGTTCAGTCAACCGCTCGGAAAGGCTGGTTGCGCTAATTCCCTGGATCCGCCTCTTCAGCTCGTTGAACCGTGCTGGCTGGGCTAGGCCGAGGGAATGAATCAAGGGCAGAGTCCAGACCTTGGTAATCTCGTTCCACTGGGAATGTATTACCTTACACTCGTCTATGACTTCCTGATCGAGCTCCTGGACGTTACTCAAGTAAAGTACTCCTTACCTACTAGGCCTTCCACGACTACTTAGTATATAATGCTGACCTTCGCATAATACTGGTTTGTGATAGAAACGAAAATGATGAAGGAAAAACAAGAGTTGGTTTCTTTCACGGATGAAGAGGCTGAATACCTCAGCCAAAGCAAGATTGCAAGGCTTGCAACATCGTCCGCACGAAACCAGCCTCACGTCGTACCAGTGACTTTCGAGTTCGACGGGCAGCATTTCTACTTTAGTGGATGGAATCTTCAACAGAGCTTAAAATGCAAGAATATTCAGAACAATGACCGCGTTGCTTTGGTCATTGATGACCTCGCGACTGTTAGGCCCTGGAGACCACGCGGGGTTGAGATCAGAGGTCGAGCTCAGCTCGAAGAGAATGACAATGGACTTTACGTAAAAGTGACTCCAGAAAAGAAGATCAGTTGGGGTCTCGTAAATGGAGGAGGGAACTAGAAATGGTATCAGCATTTGAACTGCAAGATCAGCTAGTCGCGTCAATCGACAAGCTCAACGAAAGTGTTGTCGCGATCGACAGCATGCGTTTGACCAGAAATCCACGCTACGGTGTAGTTCCTCTCGAGGGACAGGGTTCTGGGGTCATAATTGATTCGAATGGGTACATCATCACAAACAACCACGTAGTCGCCGGCGCCTCTCGCGTCCAGATTCACCTGAGAGACGGACGAAGCTTCGAGGGTGAGGTCGTTGGCTCTGACCCGGCAACAGACGTTGCTTTGATCAGAGTCCGCAATGACACGCCGCTTCCGGCCGCAACTCTGGGTGATTCTGATGCCATCAAGGTCGGTCAGTTTGCTCTTGCTATCGGAAATACTCTCGGACTTCCAGGCGGATCTACCGCATCGCTTGGAGTGATCGGAGCTTTAGGGCGTCCACTACCATGGGCCGAGTTCGTCTTCGAAGGATTAATCCAGACTGATGCTGCAATCAATCCGGGTAATTCCGGAGGGCCGCTCGCGGATATCAACGGACACGTCGTTGGGATAAACACGGCGATGATACCATTTGCACAGGGTGTCGGATTTGCAATCCCAATAAACGCGGTAAAGCGCGTCGTCCAGCAGATCTTCGAGAAGGGACGGGTCATAAGACCGTGGCTCGGGATCTCGGGAATGAGCCTCACACCTCAGCTAGCAAGACGGTACAATCTGCAGGCTGATAACGGAGTATTGGTAGCTGGGCTTGAGAGAAATGGGCCCGCGTTCGAAGCTGGCTTGCGCATGGGAGATGTCATCTTCAAGATTGGGGAGATCGAAGTGAAGCAGATGAAGGACCTCCTACTCGGGCTCTCAAAATTCGAAGTTGGAAGCGCAGTCAACATCCAGTACTTCAGAATGGGCTCTCGAAGAGAAGCCTCGCTTCGACTTTCCGAAGTGCCTGTCGAACTACAGAACTATCCGGGCAGAGACTAGATAACCGCGGGGAATTCCTCCCCCGGTATTTTTTCATTTTATTGTCTACTTTTCAGACCCCTGAAAAGATCAAACTGGTGAAACGGACACCGAGAGATTTAGGGCGATACAGAACGCTTAGCTAAGCTATTACAGTTTGAGTAAGTGATTCTGCATTTCCACTCATGAACCCGGTTATCGTTCCGACAATTTCTTCGTAGGAGGCAACTAGTCGCTCCCCTTTGGGAGTTAACTGGTACTTTCTACGATTTTTGGTCCCACTGGCGGATACGAGACTTGCAAGACAGAGAATATTCAAGTCGTCTTGAAGGGCTTCCCAAGAAATATTTGCGTTGTACATTATCGTAGTGCTGCTCGACGACCCACTTTTGATAGCCTTCAAAATATCCAGACAGGTTTCTAGAGTCGATCTCCTGGCAACAGTACGTCTTTGCTGATCGCGGGATTTGAAAGCTTCAATTATCGAGGACATCGTTAATTCGATTTCTCTTCGTCGACTCGGCGTCAGCTTGAAAGCGAGAAACTATTGGAGCCGATATATAGGTGCCGAGGATTTGTTCCGAAGCGAATAGTGCTGGTAGCGGCCCTCAAGGGATTTTTGATCTCGATGATTGCCGGAAAATACTACATGGAAATCCTTAAGCAACGTGCGAAATCTGCATTAACCCATGAGTGAGCGTCTTGCACACCCCGGGTTTTCTGCTGGGGTTGCAAATATCCCGGATTTCGCAAGGGAGGGTAAGCCGAGAGACAAGGGGCTAACCTTTGCTGTTGACGACCTCAAACTACTGGATAAGGACTATTACTCTCAAGCCTCTGAGTACGTGGATTCGATCAAAATTGGACAGAGTTTGCCAATAATACTTGATCGCGCGAAGCTTCTAGAACGCGTTCGCTTTTTTCACGATAATGGCATCAAGGTTTCAAGCGGCGGCACGCTAATCCAGGTAGCTTACAAGAAGAAGATTCTGCCACAGGTGCTCGAGCTTCTCAGATCACTTGGCTTTGACATGGTCGAGATAAGTGAATCAGCAACCGAAATTCCGCGGCTCGCAAAGGAGGACCTGATCAACTACATACGGAAACTCTCGATGGATTACATTTTCGAAGTTGGGAAAAAGGATCCGTCTCGACAGCAACCCGTTTCCCAGCTCATTTCCAAAATCGAAGAGGCTATCGAGTTGAAAAGCACGAAAGTTGTGATAGAGGCAGGAAACGGGAGAGGAGTAGGAATCTTCGACCAGCAGGGAGAGGTAGTTTGGAACAGCCTAAACGAGATTGTCGGAAGATTCGGGCCTCCTAGTCTTTTGTTTGAAGCTCCACTGGAGTCGCAGCGAACCGCTCTCACATTGGAGTTTGGTCCCAACGTCAACCTCGCAAGCGTCCCTATCGATCGAATTTTTGATGTAGAGATGCAAAGACTTGGTCTTACGACTGAGACTTTGGGAGTTGCGCCTCCGGTGCAAAATGTTCAGGGATCGCCAGCTTCGAAGTTTATCTTTCACCTAATAAAAATCGAACATCCAATCGATCAACAAACGCTAATGCAGAGATCAGGACTGCCGAAGCGAACTCTTCAAGCCGCACTGAGCTATTTGGTGGAGAAGGGTTTCATCCGTGAGGTGCCAGATATGTCTGACCTGCGCAGGCACAAGTACACTCCAAAGTAGATTTTGTCATTACTTCAAGTTGGCTCGAAATCGGACGTGCCTTTGATAAAAGATCAAAAACAACTTGCACCCCGATTTTTGTTATGTCCTTCAACATCGATAGAACGAAGAAAGCTCAATTCAGCAAAGAAAGTGTTCCCCGGGGACCGTTTGCATCTCATCCTTTGTTGTAGTCACCGACGGTAAGGGTGGAATCCTGTCAGGTCGGATGGACAAACTCGACGTTTGGGTTGACCGATTCTACGCGAGCCCGACAAACGCTCCGACCTTTCTCGCCAGCGGAAAATTGCTCCTGCCTGCCTCTCACCTCGTCTGGTATGAATCGCCTCTGGATGCTGCCGAGAGAATCCTGAAGGAGATGGCATTGATTGAAGATGTGCCAAAGGACAGGATTGAGCTAATCGATGTTCAATCACATCTTCGCCCCTCGGTAAATAATCCTTCCAATCCGCACTGGGACATTTGCATCATTTACAAAGTGGATTCCTATGGTGGTAAAATCAATCAGCCGGAATGGTTCAGGCATTTTAGATTCAAGTACAAATTGAAAAATGATGATTTTACGAGAGGACACGGAGATATTTTGGAAGAGGCAGGAATGCTCTAAGGAGGACAAGCTAAAGGAGAAACCTCGCAAGCGGCACTAAACCAAACTGGGCAAGTTTGGATCGAGAGCCACATTGCTTGGAAATTCAACTCTGGCGTATCAAAAGAACCTCCACCGCCCCACGTGCTAGTCCACGTAAAATGTTAGACACAATTTGGCCCAGCCGCGATGCTATTGAACCTCTCACCAATCAGCCAAGATTCATTTTTCGCCTTGTCGAAAAGAATAATCTCAAGAGTTTCCCAATGAATCTCAAGCATGAAATCCGTAGTCGATTGGCTGCTTGAGGACAATCAACCTTCAATTAAGTATCTTACTCTTACCGAGTTGCTTGACAGAAAGGAAAATGACCCCGAAGTTGTAGCAGCGAATAAGCAGATTACCGATCACGGTTGGGCAGCTGAGATACTAGCAAAGCAAGAACCGGATGGTTACTGGGCGAACAGTGCAAGATTGTATGTGCCAAAATATCTCTCCACCAACTGGATGCTTCTGATCCTTTCTGATCTAGGGGTCACCAAAGAAAGCGATCCGCGAATTGAAAAATCGTGCGAGCTTTGGATCAAATCATTCGCAAAATCCGACGGCGGATTTGCGATGGAAGGTTCCAAGATCAGTCACCTTTGTACTGCAGGGAATACGGCAAGGTCGCTCGTGAAATTTGGGTACACGGATCATCCAGCTGTTCGAAACTGCTTTGAGTGGTTTGTAAAATCTCAAGCGAAACTCGGGGGCTGGTCCTGTTTCGGCAGCGGGCGTAATCTGGATTCCTGGGAAGCGTTGTCCGCGTTCGCAGTTTATCCGAGAGAAAAGTGGAGTAAAGAGATGAAAGAAGCGGTTGAGAAAGCAGCTGAATTCTATCTTCAGAGAGAACTGCACGTCCAGGGCGAGCATTATGAGCCCTGGTATCGCTTTCACTATCCCATTCACTATTACTACGATCTTCTCGTCGGTCTGGATTTCATGACTGCTCTCGGTTACGGAGACGACAAACGGATGGAGCACGCGATCGGAGTGTTGAAGAAAAAGAAAGTTGGCGGCCGCTGGAATCTGGATGCGGTTCATCCTGATGTCGAAGGAGGAATGGGTGAGTGGTACAGGAACCATCCAAAGCAGGCGCCCACGCCATTTGCGCTCGAAATTCCAGGTGAGCCAAGCAAGATGATTACGTTGAGAGCGATGCTGGTCTTGAAACGTCTAGGAGAGAAAGTCTAACTCGCTTGAAATTCCATCGACGAATTTGATTGCTCTAGTCTCTTGTTAAGAGCCCTGACTCTTCGGCTTTGGGCGGTTTTCAACTTGTGATGTCTCTTGCATATCGTTTGGGTGTTTGTGACGTCGAACTCATCTCCTCCATCTGCAATCTCGATTATGTGATCTACCTCGCGTGAGTAAGTTGTCTTGCCCTCCCTAGCACAAGGGACGCAGTGAAAATGATCTCGTCTTAGTGCTCGCCAGCGCGTTGATGCCCAAGAGTTCGTAATGTAATGATACTTTGTCCTAAACTTTCGGCGGCACTTTGAATTGCAGTAGATCTTTCGCAGATCGTTTAATTCAGAACGGCAAAATGCGCACTTGTTATCAATGTGCGCTTGCAGCCGACCTTCGTTGTAGTTACTGAGTTTCTCCTGATCAACTGTGAAAAGCTCGCGGACAGGCACGCCGAGTCCATGCCTCTGGACTGTTATGAATTAATGCTTTTCAGGGAAAGCAAGGCTATGTTTTCAAACCGAGGAGACTCCGATTAGCGATCCCCGGTTCATTTGCTTTCTCCAATAGTTATCACCACGTTTCCCACTTTTGCCCCTGTCTCGACATATCTGTGGGCATCGGCAACTTGTTCCAATGGATAGCGTCTGTCAATTACTGATTTCATCTTCCCGTCTTCGACGAATTTTTTCAGCAGGAGAAGATTTTCCGTGTTGTAAGAAGCGGAACCGCTTACGACCTTCTTGTTGCCGGCGGCCTGCTTCCCCTTTAACATCTGGGAAAATCCGGGATTTCCAGAGATATAGACACCGTCATTTTCCAAAGATCCTACACATTGCGAGAACGAGCTCTTGCCGATAACGTCAAAGATAATGTTGTAACTCTCTCCACTTTTTGTGAAATCCTCCTTTGCATAATCAATGACTTTATCCGCGCCAATGGAACGCAGTTTGTCCAATTTGGTAGAAGAGTCCACGGCTGTAACATCCGCTCCCGATGATTTTGCGAGCTGGACTGCGACGGTTCCAATGCTTCCTCCCGCGCCGTTAATCAAGACTTTTTGCCCATTCCCGAGGTTTGCTTTGGTCACAAACGGCAAGGAATACAATCCACCGAGTGGTACGGCAGCTGCCTCTTCAAAGCTCATGTTTGTAGGTTTCAATGCAATCGCTCCTCGCTCAGGCAGGCATGCGTATTCAGCATAGCCCCCGAGAGCAAAACCTGTAGCCGCAAAAACTTGATCGCCTTTATTGAACAGCCTCGCGTCTTTTCCTACTAACTCGATCTCCCCAGAAAGCTCTTGCCCTAAAACTTTCTTTCTGGGTCCCCTGAAACCGAATCCTATGCGAGCAAGAATTCGCCACAACGCGGACAATTTCAGGCCGCGAAGCTCACAATCACCCATCGTAACCGTCGTGGCGTGTATTCTGATCAGAACTTCATTCGACTTGGGAGATGGCTTTTCTAGGTCCACAAGCTTAAGGACATCAGGCGGCCCGTATTTCGTGCAGATCACAGCCTTCGTTGGCAACTCATCCCTTCTCAGATTACTGAACTTGGAATAAGAGTCATACGTTTCGCCTCAACTTTGAGGTGGGAAAAGGAGATGGATGCTCGATATTCACTTTGAGGAGCGATGATCAGAGAATGACCTGATCTCCATAAGAGGGGATAAGGCCCAGAGGGAGAGCGATACGATTTCTCGTATCCGAGATCCTAGGCGTTCAGAAGCTGTTCCTTTATCTCAGGCAAGGTCTTCCCATGCTCAGTGTAGAGCTTGAAGACAAAGTCTTCCGGCTCATCCGTGCAGAATATCGGGATGCCTTTTGCTATCGCGTAACCGATCTCCATTGACGTACTCGGTCCGATGTAGCCGTTTGTGTTGACCACTAGAACAAAAGTGGATTTTGCAATTGCGTCAAAGTTCTTTTCTTGAAGTTGCTTCGGCGTCCCAACTTCTCCTTTCAGGTAAACAAATCCATTCGTGGACGATTTTTTCACGGCGTACTTTGGAATCCTAACTTCAATTCCCAGCTTTTTGCACTCCTTGATCAATCTGTCCATTTTCTTGAGGTGTCTATGATAACTGCCGCAGATCGAGACAGTCACTGGACTGTCGTTTCGGGCTGATCTAATCAAAGAGACATCGACGTTTGATTCTAGAATCTGTTCAGTTTTTGCTATTGCCTTCATTTTTTCCTAATTCCTTCTGCTTCTTCGAGAAAGTTCGCTGTGTTTGAGAGAAATACATAGGCGAAAAACTCACTTATGAACTAAACGAATACGGACTCCCAATCTATAAACCCGCGTTAATCACAGACCAAAGGCAATTCCAATTCGCCGTTTAGATGTTAGAAAGAAATTTTGGAATTTGACGGAGCGGAGAAGAAAGTCTAGTCTTCGAATTTCTGAGCAACCTTTTGCGCTGCAAGAGTCGCGGCTTCTACTGCATTCATGATGCTCGTTCGGAAAGATCCTTTTTCAAGCTCATACAAACCTGCAATGGTCGTACCGGCAGGGGTCGTAACGGAATCCCTCAGCTCAGCTGGGTGCATTCCCTTTGTGCTCAGGAGATTTGCAGTCCCAGTTAGTGTTTTTGTTGCCAGCTTGAATGCAGTATCTCGGGGCATCCCAACTTTCAGCCCAGCACTAACCATGGACTCTATCATGACAGCTATGTAAGCAGGACCGCTTCCACTCAAGGCGGTCACCGCATCCATGAGTGATTCAGGAACCTGGATACTGTCGCCGAAGGTGCCGAATACGAAATGAACTTTTTCCAGATCTTCCTTGGTCAAGTTTTGATCCGGTGTAAAAGCTGTTATCGCCTCACCGATAGTTGCCGCTATGTTAGGCATCGCCCTAACTACCTTAGAATGAGGCAGGATGTTCTGGATTGACTTGATCGAAATCGCAGCCATAAGCGAAATCACTATCTTGCCGGATGCAAGGTCCGATATCTCCTTCAAGACGTGCTTTCCATCACCAGCCTTCACAGCGATAATGATGATGTCTGCTTTCTGGACAGCTTTCTTGTTATCGGTGGATATTTCGATTTTCTTTAGATGCTTTAGGTTCTCCAAGGTGGATATGTTTCGTTTCGTTATGATGACCTTCGATACGCTGTCAGAACCTGCTAATCCTCGCGCAACCGCCTCTCCAATTTTACCCGCGCCTAGTACCGCTATTATCAAACTTTGGTGGACCTGATCAGTCTCTTTCGCGCCTTAATAACGTAATTCTGACGAGATGGCGGCTAAAGATCTGGACTCGATAGGCGATATTCCGAAGATAATTATCACCTCAGCTACTTTTCACTCCCAAATGGACGACAAAGAATCCCAAGGATCTGGTTCTCACACGAGAGGACTTGTTGCAACGGCAGCGATCATTGCGCTTCTTGTTGGCGTAATAGGAATAGGAGTTGCAGATTATTACCTTGGTTCTAGTCGGGTCGTGACCCAAACGAGTGTTAGTACATTAACCACGAATCTTCCAACTACTATTACAAAGAAAACCACGGTAGCCACAACTATATTCTCGAACAGTTCCACCACTATTGACAGCGTGAGTACTGAAACCATGATATCCACTACAATCGTTCAACAAGCAACTCCCACGACGACGATAACCGTCGCCCAGATTAAGGGAAACATTTCTCAGGTAACAGTTTCAGAGGCGGTACTGTACTCGGGAAAGACCGCCACTAATGCTTCCAACGGTACTGCAAGTTTGTTGATGGGCTTTTACAATCCCAATTCCACGACTTTTATCACGTCCATGGTATTAGAATCGCCCAGCTTTACTCCAATCGTGTCATGGGACAACAGCTCATTTCCTTCAGGGAACGGAAACTTGATCTCGTTCGCTTCGATGAACGTTGGTAACACCCTGTCGCGGGGACTGACCTCGGTCTATACCGACACTCCGGTGACGACCTCAACCTTCACCATACAATCCGGTCAGACTTACCAGTACGTTGTGTTCTTTGCAAACGGGTCCTATGTCGAAGGAAGCCTAGTCGCGCAATAGACCAAAATAATGTATTACACGTTGCAGTGATGGACGAACTTTCCGCTGGTAAACGGATACTCGTAAGGCACGATCATCGACAATTCTGAAACGTTGAAGAGACTGCGTTCCCTCTTCATCGACGAATCAGCGTCGGAAGTGCAAACGTCCCAGCGCATTCTCCACATCATCAGCCTGCTTTGATTCCACGACAGCTTAGGACGATTTGCCTCAAGGCAGAACTGCCATCCCTGCTTGGAATGAAAACAGTTGCATTCCTTGCAGAATGACAGATCGAACTTTTGATTCTTGGAACATTCATCGCTTAGAAAGTCGTGTATTGGATCTATCGATGGATCGGCACACCTTTCATTTAGTCCCGCTCTACAGGCGCGCGAGTGATGAGTAGTGTAGCAGAAAGCGCAAAATTTTGTTCCGGTCTCAAGTGAGAGTTTTTCATGCCATGTGCGACAGTGCCTGCAGTACTTTACGCTCGATATTCCCGGATTCCGCAGATAGGATGTCTTGCCATCGTCCCTGAAAACGAGGGTGTCTATTGCCAATATTTTTCACTTTTTTGATGAATCAGATTTTTGAGATCGCGACTCTCTTTCGCGCGACGAGCAAGATGCTTTCGTAAGAGTCGCGCGAGGATTTACTTGTGAAGCGGTCTCGTGTGATTGAGTACTTGGCGGCTACTACGATATAAATCCACGAGTTATTTTACAGACGCAGAGTTTCTTTCACCACATTGAAAATGGCAAGAAGTTGTTCCCACGACCGATATGTCGGTCTTCGAATGTCGCGCCCTAAACGGAAGTAAAGGAGATAGAGCCGGTTGTGGCGTCCAAAATCAATCTTCCCTTGCCCGATCCCAGCCTTCCCGAAATGTGTTGCCCGACATACTGTCCCCGATCGTATTTTGATTCAGAAAGATCGACGCGAGAGATGATGTGTCCGACAACTGTGTTGGCTTCGATCAATAGATCCTGTGGTCCCTTGAGCGTAATGTTGATGTCGCCGGTAGTGGTTCGAACCGAGTTTGAGCCTGTTGCTAGTGATCCCGAAAAGTTCACCGTTCCTATCGTGTCCCTGACATCTATCAATCCGTTGACGTTTTCGAGATCAACATTCCCGGTGTGAGTATGGAGGCTAACCGTTCCCGCGCAATTCATCAGACGAGCGTTTCCCGTCTTTGATTCAACGGCAATTACTCCGTTAATGTCAGCAATCGAGATCGGATCAGTGACGGTTTCAACATTCAAGTCTGCATCGCGAGGTGCCGTGACCCTGACATTCACCCTGGGGCCGCCTGAGAAAACGTAAGATCCCCAGATCAAAGGATCCCAGGTCTTAGTTCGAGCTGTAACATCTATCAGATTCCCTTCCTGAGCAGCACGATAATCGATATTCCCTCTTTCAATGATGTCTGCAGTTATCGAAACCTGTCCATCCTGACCACTTACGACACTGACGGATCCGGGCGTGCTCACTTTGATATTTATCTTGGGCCTCGGTCCAACATTGAAAGTATGCTGATCCGGTTCCATTTTCGCTGACGTTGCAAGAACAGGCGCCCCACACCTGGGACAGAATCTAGCTTGCGAGTCGGGAAGAGCAGCTCCGCAGTTCTGGCAGTATGGCAAGTGTCACGACACTCCACTATAATTTGGATGCTCCGACGCATATTAGCTAGCTGCGATATTGATCGACTTAAATAGAAATATTCAACGCTGATGCTTTCGAGAAAAATCTTGCAAATAATTCGAGCTTCAAAAACTATCAACGCTCCCGCCAAATTTGTCTTCAACTGGTGTACTGATTTCAGAGAGGATGACCCTGCACTCACGGGATCTACGGGCAAAAGGAAGATTCTCGAGAAGACAAAGAAAAGAGTCGTTTACGTTTCTCTCTATACGGGGATTGATGGGAAAGAAAAGGTAGGAGTGAATATTGTCACTCTCAAATCGCCTAACTCTTGGCATCTGGAGTATTTTGGTGAGGAAGACACCGAAATCGGCGATTACAAAATCGTGAGCCTCGGAAAAAACAAAACTAAACTCAACATGGTATTCAAGGAAACCTGGAAGATTGAACCCATTCCCACGGTCGAAGAACAGGTTGACTCGACAAACAAGAGCTGGGATGCGTATGTAAAAGCTCTAGAAAATGAATATTCATCGAGCAAATAGCAGAGTTTTATCACTTCATGTAAAAAGTGATTGCGCGCAAAGCATAACGCCAAAACTTTCTGTTTGACCTGCCTGAATCTGTAAACACCCACATTCAAATCCGATCGTGACGAAAGTTGGCTACCATCTTGGTGTGCCCGAATTGCGGTCATCCCGTGCGAGCTATACAACAAGTTTCGACTCTAGCAGTCATGCCCCTATTTTTTATTCTCCTAATCAGGTCGATCCCTCTCTCCCCAACTCTTTACCTCCTCTTGACTGTGCTCCGATTTGCTTTCCTCACAATCAAACAATTCAACCGGGAAAACATCCTCGTATCTTGGAAGTGACTCCCATCGACAAGAAACGTGGTTCTATCGTGGAGCGGCGGGAAGGACGGTTCACTTGCCCTAAATGAGTTGCGCAAAAAGAATGACGTAAGAGTAGCGGGACTGCTTACAACAGTCGCGCGGGATTACGATCGAATAAGCATGCACGGCGTCCGGAGATCATTGCTCCAGCAGCAGGCACTTTCCACTGGTATTCCTCTGAATGAAGTTGCAATTCCAAAAAACGCAACCAACGAAATCTACGAAGACGCGATGACGACTTCCCTAAAACGCCTTAAAGAAGAACTATCAATCTCATCTGTGGCTTTTGGCGATCTTTTCCTTACGGATGTAAGAACGTACAGGGAGAATCTCCTGTTCAAAATTGGTCTCGAATGCGATTTTCCCCTGTGGGGAAGGGATACAAAAGAACTTGCAAAGTACTTTGTCCGAGAGGGCTTTCGTGCGATCCTGTGCACTGTAAATCCTAAAATGCTGGATCCGACATTTTGTGGGCGAGAATTCGATTCAACTTTCCTCTCGGAAATACCATCCAGCGTTGATCCCTGTGGGGAGAACGGTGAATTCCACACCTTCGTTTATGGCGGCCCCATTTTCAAGCAGGAAGTAGGAATCTCAAAAGGGGAAATAGTTCTGAGAGATGGGTTTTATTTTTGTGACCTAGTGCCATCAAAGCAGAGTTAAAGCAGCAGCCAGCGCACCCTCCTCGGCTAGTGAAAGTGAATCCGCGCCGCTCACAATCACCACGTCATCTCCCTTTAATGAAGAGAGGCTAGATATTGTAGACCAAGGTTCAGAAGTCATAATAGCCTCACTATCCTCCAGATTCCTCCCGTTCGGTATCAAAAACTTTCCATCAGAATAGACAACTGTGAAGGCGCCCGTGGCTCCGGCCTTAATGGCGGCATCCCTCTGCTCGATCCCTTTTTTCACCTTGGTACCACGATCCCTTACAATCACAAACCAGGAATATTTTCCAAGATCTAGCTCTCGTGCCTCCACTGGCAGACTCTTTGGCATTGCTTTCGTTACTGATTCGAATTTTTTCCTGCCCTTGTCGGTGAGAGAAGAGCCGCGCGCATCCACGGTTATCAGATTCGCGTCCTTCAGCCTAGCGATCAACGTCCTAACTTCACCTTGGCCGAGATCAGTAATTTTTCCCAGCTTGAAACGTCCAACCTTTTCTTCAGAGTTGCCTATCGCAAACAGTGCCTTTAGAACGTCTACCTCTCCGTATGATGCCTTGGGTCCTCGGTAGTCAGAAACGAGAATTGCTTGTATTTGCTTTCTCAGCTGAGTTTCCAAAAAGTTCTACCTCGACCGCGGATAGCCTTTCTTTACCTTATTTCAGATAAATCTTCTTTCACTCAACGAGTACGCCGCTAGTCTTGGCTGAATGTATCCTGGAAATAATTCTGGATGAAGCAAGAATGCCATAACCTCCAAACCGTCAACGAGACGTGGACCTGATCTGGAGTAATAAGCCGGGCTGTCGAGTACAAACACCTTGCCCTGTTTTACCGCGCGGATCGAATTCCATCTTGGTTTATCCGTAAGAGTAGAAATCTCGGCCAAGGTCTTACTAACATCGTAACCGCAGACTGTTACGAAAATCACCTCAGGATCTGCTTTCAGTACTTCATCCCATTTTACAACTGTGGAAGGTTCGCCAAACTTTCCAAGTACCTCGTTTCCTCCTGCATAATTCACGAGCTCCGGCATCCAGTGACCGGAACAATAAACTGGATCAAGCCACTCCAGACAGAATACAGAAGGTCTTGGAAGCTCGGGACCAGAACATATCTTTCTAACACGATCAATCCTGTTTTGGAACTGGAAAACAACTTCCTCGGCCTTACGGACTGTACCGGTTGCTCGACCGACCCGAACGACGTCCTCCAGAACCTCTTCCAAATTGTGTGGTGTCAGCGAGAGAATCCTTGGCTTCGAATCAAGCTTCGCGATTGTCTTTGAAACTTCTCTCAGGGGCGTCGCACACACTTCGCAAAGCTCCTGTGTTATTATCAAGTCGGGCGCAAGTAGGTTCAAGAGATCCTCATCAATCTCGTAGACCGACTGTCCTTTTGTTATCCGCCCTAAAACAGCATCATCTGTCTCTCTGCTTGTCATCTTTGTCGAATCAAAAACAGATCGCATGACAACCGGCTTGCTCCTGACTTCAGGAGGATAGTCGCACTCATGCGTAATTCCAACGAGCCGATCTTGCAGCCCCAATAATGCCACGATCTCAGTGGCGCTTGGAAGCGTCGTTACTATCCTCTCTGCCGACCCTTCAGAATTATTCTCAAGGGAAAGCCGGTGGTCTGAATGCGACGGAGGGTAAAGACTCAACCCGGTACTAGTTTAAACTGCATTTTCTTAAGCGTTTGAGTGTATTATGCAACTCAAGGCTGAGTGCAGTTCGCCCCGCAGTAGCTCCATGCATATACTGATTCATTATTCATAGGAAGGAGATCCGGGCCGACCTGTGCCTGCTGCCACAAAGCCGTCTTATTGTAAGTCCAGAGCAGCCAGTATAACGAGCTCGTGTCCTCGACATTGTTGATTGCCGTTACCAAATGTGATTGATACTGCGCATAATACGTCGCATTTATCTGCCCTCCTGTAATGACTTGCGTCTCAACGTACAGATTAGTACCGGGCTGCACGTTCGTGCTGTTGTACCAGACTTTCGTCCCGTTACCATAGTCGATAAGCACGCTTGAGATATACTTCACGTCTAGCCGGTTGAGTTCGCTGACATAGGTAGAATTTTGTGCACTAGCCTGGCTGAATTCGCTATAATACAGCCCCGCGATGGTCGAGACGATCACCAGAAGAGCGACCAGAACCGTTATCGCGGCGTACAGGTTTCTTGATGGACGGTTTGCCAAAATCAGTTGCCTCCTTGAAGTCCCGTCGTAACGGCACTCTTTTCCGGGGGCACTTGGTTTTTGATCCTGCCAGCATTCTTCCGTAAAAACACGATGACAATCGGCGCCAGAGTTGAGCCAAAGACAAAATCGCTAATCTCGTGCGGGAGATTGAAGAACCACAGCGTTGCGGGATTGAACTCGAACGCAAGAAGCGTGAGAAGCGAGTGAGCTCCTGCAATCAAGCCGCTTGCAATATTGGTCTCGAAATCCCATACAAATGCACACATTGCAAGAAGCGCGCCAAAGAACAGGTTTTCGGGAGCGACCCGAGAGATCTCGTCCAGGTGCCAGAACTTTGAAGCAAAATACCCGGCGAAGGCAAACAGCAACTCGCCACCAATCAGGTACGGCATGATCGGAAGGAAAAAACCGAAGGGAGTTATGGTGCTCCAGATGAGTTCGGACAAAATCGCGATAGACGCACCAATTCTCAAGCCAAATGCAAACGAGGAAGAAAAAACGAGCGTATCCATCAATTTGATATTTAGGGCGGCCGTCAATGCGTAATCACTTGCAATGATGAGTGATGTGAAAATTGCAATGACAGAAATTGTTCTAGTAGAGGTCCTCACGACTGACTGGCTAAGCCAGCCATATCCTTAAAGCTTTCGCGATCCGATCTTTCATTTAAGTTGATAAAGAATGAGCAGAAAAAAGAAAAAGGAAAGAGTGCCTGCGCAAGCGCTCCCGTTGCGTATCTAGCTAAGCAAGTAGACTACTTGCACCTGGACGCTGTACTGAGTTTGGCCCGGTGATATCGGGACGTTGTAGCTGATCGTTGTTTGGGCCGCCATCGCGTAGGAAATATTTGATCCACCATAGTACGGCTGTGGATAATTGTTCCCTAGTATTGTGACACTCTGAATTCCGGTAACCGTCAAGCCTTCTGACTTTGCAGTTAATATCGCAGTCTGGTTTGCGCTAGCAACTGCTCCAAGTAGAGCTTGATTTTGCAATTTGCCCTGGAGTGAGTTTGATAGCACGTACTGTATGCTTTGAATCTGGTTTGCGCCTGCGTTGACTGCTGCATTGATTACCGGATCCAATTTTGCAACGTCGCTTCCCTGCAAAGTAATCAGGATCTGATTACTGGCCTGGTATCCAGTTATGGTATTGCCGTATTGTGCGTAAGTTGGTGAAGTTAAAGTTGGTGGTCTGAATCTCAGTGCCGTTGATTCCAACGTTCTTTTCGATCGCGCTTATCGCGTTTGTCATGTTGACGCTGTTTTGCAAGAGGACCTGAGTAGCGTTTGCTCCTGAAGTCACAACTCCCAAGACGATCTGGATTTCATCAGGTACTGCACTTGCTATACCTGTGCCCGTTACCGTTATGATTGAAGGTGTTGTCGTGCTGCTTACTGACTGCTGGGTGCTTATCGTATCCGCCTGCGAAGCCCTTGCCACGGTTGCCGAATATGTTACTACTCCCAAAAAAGCGACCGCGAGCACCGCGATAACAAGCGAGACCCCTACTATTCTGACTGACATCGAATTACTGCCGCTCACATTTGTTCAGTTGGAGCGAACAACGGTCATTGATATAGTTCTAGGGGAGCGAACAGCTTGGGCCTAGTGAAGAACGGGTCGATCTAGAGATTGTGTATGAAATAGATTGTAAAAGCAGCTGATTGGAAGCCTTCATTTGCTGATTGACCCATTATGACCTTCCTCTGGAAATGGTCAACTAAGGAGTGAGGCCAGCTATAACAAAATTCTGACAGAAGTGACGTGAAACGACTCGAAGGGAAAATTCGCCTCTGAAAATTTTGAAGAATCAAAGATTGTCGAATGGGTTGCAGAGAAGCATTAATTTGTAGCCAAGAAATTCTCTATGATTTATGGTCAGAACGTGGGTCTCCGGCGGTCAAAGCTCGGAGGTCGTAGATAGACTCCGGAAGGAAATCGCCACTCTTGAAGCCGAGAGGGACAAGCTGATTGATTCAAACAAAGCCAAAATTTTCCAGTGGGTCTCTCAGACACTAAAGAAGGGCAGCATACCCGATGGAAATCTGACCAAAGAAATCCAGGAGACAATTTCCGAATACGAATCAATTGTTCAAACTCTGTTTGACAAAGAAGTACTTCTGTCAGAGAGGATGGACGAGCAGGCAAAGTTCGATTCTCTCGGTTGACGCTTCTTCGTTTCATTGAAGAAAACCCAGAGGTGGAGCTTTGACGGAGGCGATCGTTTGCGAAAATCTCTCAAAGTATTACAGAGAAATCAGGGCAGTTGATGACGTTTCATTCACTGTAAAGCGCGGCGAGATTTTTGGTTTTCTCGGATTGAACGGCGCTGGCAAGTCCACGACGATCAAGATGCTCTCGACCCTCGTCGCCCCTACGAAAGGGAACGCGAGCATTCTCGGCTATAACGCAAGAAAAGACGGTCTAGAAATCAGAAAGCGGATCGGCGTCGTGCAGCAACAGGAGAGCTACGACCGAAATCTCACCGTGTCAGCCTCTATGAAATTGTACGCCTCGCTCTGGGGAATTGAACCCCGAGCGGCTTTGGACAAGATCAACTTCCTCGTAGAGAAATTCGGTCTGAAAGACAGCACGAGTAGAAGGATCAGATGGCTTTCGTACGGACTGCGCCGAAGACTTCAGGTTGCAAGAGAATTCCTCCACGACGCCGAGCTCTTGATACTGGACGAGCCAACCGTGGGCATGGACGTCCTTGCCCGCCATTCATTTCTAGAGTTTTGCAGGAAGCAAGCAAAGGAAGGCAAGACGGTTTTCTATACGACACACATCGTATCAGAGGCAGAATCTATCTGCGACAGAATCGCGGTGATCCACCACGGGAAAATAATCGCGCTGGACTCACCTGCTGAGCTGAAGAAAAGGTACACCGACGTAAAGGGAGTATCGATAGTATTGAGGAACAGTTACGATATTCCCTCAGTGCTGGGAGCGCTGGACAACGTCTCTCGCGACGTATTGGATAGAGAAGTTGTTAGCGGCGGCAACGAGGTAAGAATAATTTCTCAGGAACCTTTTCGACTGGTATTGGATATTTCAAACGTGCTCCAATCGAAGAACTTTGATGTGGAATCTATCTCAGTTACGGGCCCCTCACTCGAGGAAGTGATCGTCAGGCTGGTTGGCGAGCCGACGAAAGTGTTGAAGGTGCCATGATCATGGAAAGTTATTCCGTTCCCAGAAACATCATCCGGCTAGCGCAGAGAAATTTCAGGTCATCTTTGGATCGCGAATTTCTCGTGATTCAACTCGTCCTGCCGCTCTTCTTCATTTTCGTCGCAGGATTCGGATACACCTTGATCGTCCCGGGAGTTGAAGGCATTTCCTACGAAACCTTTCTCGCAACAGGAGCCGTTGCGATGACGGTAATGTCATCCAGCATGCTTTCCGGTACAATGATCTGGTTCGACCGGAACTTTGGCATGTTCGAGCAAATCCTAATGGGACCGTTCACGAGGCTTCAATATGTGGTAAGCGTCGCGCTCACGATAGTCCTGACCGGGATCATGAGCTCGGTTGTGGTCTTTCTTGTTTCTATCGCGGTTTCCCCCGGACTGATTTTGAGTTTCAAATCCATCTTGGAGCTATTCGGTTCACTGATTTTGGGCTCTTTGTTTTTTGGCGGCTTTGGCATCTTTGTATCCCTGCGAGTCAAATCTAGCGAAGCACTTGCGGCAACGATGAACCTGATGTTTTTCGTATTCACTTTCTTGAGTTCGGTGTTTTACCCCAGCAACAGCAAGTATTTGATTTTGAGAATAATATTCCAGATAAATCCGCTTACCTACGTGGCTGACCTTGTGAGAAACTCCCTGGTCGGGTTACCCGGTTTCAACATACCGCTCGAACTTCTCGCCCTTGTCATTGAAAGCTTTGTACTTGTTTACATCGCCTCTCTCGCCATCAGAAGGATCGACCTGTGATAGATGATCAAAACAAAGTCAATCTACGAACCCCGAAGTGTTGATGATGGGAAGAGAATTCTGATTACAAGATACTATCCGAGGGGAGTGAAGAAGACCCATTTTGACGAGTGGGTTCGCGTCTTATCTCCGAGCGCAAAGTTGCTATCTGATATCAAGGAAGGCAAGATCGAATGGGAAGTCTTCGAGGAAAGGTTTCGTGACGAACTGGCCAACTCGGCTGAATCCATTAAGATGATTGAGGAACTGCACGACAAAATCAAAGGGGATACGATAACTCTTCTTTGTTATGAAAAGTCCGGCAAGCCGTGTCACCGGCATTTTGTCAGAGAGATAATCAAGGATCCGAAAAAGCTGGACAAGCGAGTAAAGTTCGCGCTCGAGTACATCGATGACTCTGGCAGCCACTTATGAAATAATTAATTCGCCGACCGCTAGCAACGATCAAAAATCTTCTCGCGGTATGTATACTAATCAGATTTTGAATGAGGCGATTTTGGAAACAGCTCTGAAGAGCTGAATTACGCCGCCAAGGTAAGAACCTCTGACAGTAAATACAAAACCGGCTACTCCGATCAACGAAAGCGAGGCAATCAAAGCTGACGAGATTGAAGCTGAAACCGAGTTCGACGCAACATAGGGGTCGTTGTCCGAGTAGCAGGTCTTTACAACGTGAATGACCTTCTTCGTAACCGTTGCCGTCGGAGTGACTGTCGCTGTGTTCGTCTGGGTTACGGTGACCGGTACCGTGCTAGTCGAGGTCTGTGTTTGAGTCGTCGTCAAAGTTACGGGAATGATTTCGGTCAATGTTGTGTTCGAAGTAGAAGTAATCGTCAGCGGAGTGACTATCGTGCTGGTTGCCGAGTCTGTTTGCGTTGAAGTACTCGTTGCTGTTGCAGTGACAGTTACCGTTACGGAAGGTGTCGCACTAGTTGCTATGGTTGTTGTTGCGGCATTTGATTGAGCAGCCGGCGCGTTTAGACTCACAATGTTGGAATCTCCATCAGGACACTCACCCGTGGTTGAAGTCACAGTCTTTGTGGAAGTTACGGTAACGTAATTCGTCGAGCTAGTTTCAGTAACCGTTGTTGACGCCGTGGCAGGTATAGTTGTAGTGGTAAAAGCCGTCGTCTGCGAAGTAGTTGTGACCGGGATTGTGGTATTCGAACTGGTAGTCAACGTATTAGTTACAGTTGCGTAGCCGGTGGAAGTTGATGTAGTAGTGGCTGTTTCAGTTATTGTTGTGGGTACAATTACCGTATTTGTCACAGTCGTACTGACTGTGGTTGGTAAAATAATTCCGCCGTTAGATTGATAGTTAAACTGCGAATTACCGTTGTCGCCAGCGCCAATCGGAGTTTCTGAAATCAACGTATAGGTGACCGGCTTGTCGTCCTTGTCCTGCGGGCTGCAAAGTCCTTCCGGATGTCCGTTATTTTTCGAGTCAGAGTTGTCGTTATTGCAGACGGTTATCGTCACGTTGAACTGCCCCTGCTGACCTCCTGTAAGAGTACTTGACCAAACGACGGCAAAAGTACCAACTGATGGCGTTGTGATGTTGACCGACTGCGGTTCGGTACCGCATCCAGAATAAGTGGAGCTCGGAATCTGTACTAGATTCTGGCCGTTAACACATCCCGTTTCCAGCCCGGTGGACTGGTCAATGACGAGCAGATTAATCGGCGAGTGCCCTTGAATAACAACTGGATGGTGTCCCTGAATAACTCCAAAAGAGCTTGGGGCAAGATAGGCGAGTGCAAAAATAGAGACGAGTGCGATAATCAACAAAGATTTTACTAGGTTCTTCTTCGTAGCCACAGTGAACTAACAGCCGTCTGAGCGGAGTTTATTTAAGATTAGATTGTGAGAACAACACTCCTTCATTCATTTTCATGAAAATCGTCAAGTAGCGGATAGGATTCTCCTCGGTTCTCCAACAAGGGAGAATGTGTGGCAAGTCCCCTCTTAAAGACTGTAAATTACAATTCCGTTATTGGGTATAGTGAATTCTCCGAAGAAATTAGCACCCGAATAAATAAGCCGTGCCCTAATTATCGAGATTTAGTGACCCTATCATGACTATCACGATGAGCCAGCACCAGAGATCGAGATGGAATTCGTCGGCCAATGCGGTGTCGGCGCGGCTGTTGGTCGTCGTAATAGCCGCTCTCTCGCTCGTCGTCGCTTTGACATTTGTCAGTTTTGCAAGCTTTTCGAACTCTTCCCAAACCACCGCGGCCACTCAGACCCCTTCACTTGGAATTAATCCCGAGCAAATCTATTCTAACGTAAACGAAAGCGTAGTGACGATTCAGGGAGTCGAGCTCCAAAGCGCGGAATTTGGATCAACCCCGGTCGGAGTGTTAGGCACTGGTTTTGTCATCGACTATTCAAATTCATTTTACGAAGTGACCAATTTCCACGTTGCCGGAACTGCTGCGACGACCGTTAATCTGACTGTGACATTTGCTGATGGCAATTCATACGCTGCGAAAGTGATCGGATCAGATCCGTACAGTGATCTGGCCGTCGTCTCTGCGTTGGGTGTTCCACAGTCAGAATATCATCCAATCAACATTGAATCGTCGTCAACATTGCAAATTGGTCAGTATGTTGTTGCAGTTGGTAATCCGTTCGGACTTGCGAGATCAATGACGTTTGGTATAATCAGTCAGCTGGGTCGGACTATCCAGGATCCAGTTGCCGGGAACTTTAGCATCGCGGGCGCGATACAGTTCAGCGCTTCGATCAACCCGGGTAACTCCGGCGGTGTCCTCGTAAACAGCAACAGCTCAGTTGTTGGAATTACTACGGCGGTGGTTAGCGGCTCTCAGGGGGTCGGATTTGCAATACCTTCCAGCACAATAACCCAGGAGCTTCCTTCCCTGATCGAAAACGGCTCTTACAACCTGCATTCGTATCTCGGAGTTTCAGGCGCTAACATGAACTATCAACTGGCAAGGGCGGCCGGAACGAATGTGACTTATGGTGTGCTCATTCAAAGCGTTGCACCTGCCAGTCCAGCTTCGATCTCCGGTCTGAAGGTAGGTAACAAAACAGTGACAGTAAATGGCATGCAGTTCTTGGTTGGTGGCGACATTATCGTTTCTATCAACGGAACAAGAATCGTGGACACTGATTCCTTGGCAACTTATCTTGCCCAAAACACGATTTCGGGCAACTCCGTGGTATTCGGAATTATCAGAAACGGTTCACCACTCAGTGTGAGAGTTACTCTCGGGACACGCCCGCCGCCCAGCGGCTAGGTCATCAATTCGGGGACACGACTCTCACTTCCCTGATCAAGTTAGAGCATTTAATGAGCCGCTCGCTGATTCTATCGAGGGTACTATTCACGTCGACTTTGCTCCAAGCTTCGCAATCTTTGACAGATTCAACGTCTAACAACATCATTTGAATCAGATTCAACGCATCGTGAAGCTTGTTATCAATTTGCAATGCGACGCCGGTGACAATTCGATGCTTTCTAAACGAGCTGTTAGTTCACGAGATAACATAATTTAGCAGTTTTCGACGGCTAATAGTTAGATAATTACAACGGCGAAATGTTAGGCACAACACAAAAAGCTAGAGCATTACAGTCAGGACGGGATCAATGTCCGTCATTCGGATTTTATTAAGCACTGCAGCCTCCATTGTAATCGTTGTACTCCTGCTAGCCTCATTTCTGGGTTATTTTAGGCTGTTCGAGATCTCGTACGCGGCCACCGGGAATATTTCGATCAATTCTGAAACAGATTCCGGCTCGGAACTTTCAGGTTACTGGGTTGTCATTACTACTACTTCCGGCGCTACAGTTGAGAGTGGATTTTCTCCTTTCGGGGCTCAACTTGCTCCGGGAAACTATCTTGTAGGAGTCGGGGACTTTGGTGGATATACATTTGCCAAATGGAGCGACGGAACGACGAACAGATACCACGCGATTACGATTCAATCGACGGGGACGATTTCCCTTACTGCCATATACTCTTCAAACTCTGCCGGCAGCTCATCCGGATCACTTCAAATTACTTCCAGTTACCAGAACGGTGCTTCTCTCACGGGGATGTACGTATATCTCCAGCTCGATGGCAGCACGGTTGCAAGTGGATTTACTCCCGTCTCGTTTGCGCTTACCGGTTCCGGTTCATATACAGTAACCGTAGATGACTACACTAACGCCTATTTTTACCAATGGAGTGACGGTTCGTGTGCGATCACAAGATCAGTGAGCAGTGCCGGTACGTTAAACGCGATATTTTCTACCAGCCAGGAGCTTCCACCTTCATGCACCACTTCAAGCGGCGGCGGCTCTCCGTCGGGAATAACGGTCTCGGCGAATAGAATACCTGCAACGTATTGGGCTCCCTGCTTTGCGCTTGTGTGCAACCTCGGAACTGGACCTGGCGCCACGATGTTTTTCGTACTCTCTGATGCAAGCGGAAATGTAGTGGCTACTGGCTTTGCGGACGAGAATGGGTACACTTTCACCGGACTAACGCCCGGTGCTACATACTATGTTTACCCGTCAGATTGCGATAGCTGTCACGGTTCGACACACGACGTTGTATTCGATTATTGGGGAAATGACGTCAGCACAACAAGACCATTGGCAGTGACCGTAGGCGAGAGCGTCGCGGCTTGGTATTCCTGCACGAATGGTTGCTCGGGTGGTTAGTAGTCATGGATCTAAAAAATTCCTTGAAAGCAGACGAGCTTAAATCAGCAAGGGATTTTTGGGCTACTGAGGTCTGCTACGGTAGCTTTCCTACCACTTTCTGGTCACTGTATGGATGTTCCCAATTGTGGGACAACTTTTGTGAACCTAGATACCCGAGTTGCCGGATACGCTAGGTTGGCGATTAGATCAAACGACACACCGGGTCAAGCGCCAGCCAGCGTAGCGCCTGCAGCTATCAGAGCTTCGGGTCTGACTATCCCCTCGGCGAGCACGACACCGTTTGCCTTGTCGGTTGCTTTCTTCAACTTTAGCGCCCACCTATGTTCGAAGAGAACGAGTAGCAACGTCTTGCCCGCAGGAACCTCATTTGCAATTGATACAATGTCCCTGTCGGAAAGCCCGAAGGTCCTTTCTGCAAATTGTCCGGCCCCGCTTGGGGTACCCTCTCCAGCCCCTAGCACTCCTTCGGCGCCCAAACCCATCAGAGCTCCAATGACGGAACCCAGCTCTTTATGTTGCTCCTTCGTAACGTCGGTCTCTTCCAATACCGTAAATCCACCCTCAATTTCCTTCTTAACAACCAGTGTGTCGAGCACTCTGATTATTTTCTTCTTGCTCGCGTTAATGATTTCTTTGGCTATTTTTCCCTGGAGACCAGCGTTATCCAGCTGAATGATCACCAGATCGACAGGTCCGAGAACCAGATCCTGTTTCAAGATTTGTTCTCAAAACCAAGAACGGGCTTGAGATTTGAGCGGTTGGTTATTTCGAGCGGGTATTAACTAAACGCCCGCATGGATTTAGCCCTGAATTGAATTTTCGACAGATCTTTCTTCCTGCAAATATCTTCCCTGGAACTGCGGACCCTTTCCCTCACGAGACAATCTCTGTAGGAGTCCCAGGAAATCCGTTATGGAAAACGGCTTGTGCAAAACACCGTCAAAGAGTCCATCCGGAATTTGAAGGCTGGAAGTATCCTCAGCCGTGTTCAAAACGATTGTCAGATTGCTGTCTTGGAGTTCCCTGATGACTTTTGCCGCCTCTCCCCCGTTCATTCTCGGCATCCTGTAATCGGTAATGATGACAGATCTTCTCGCCTCTTCCATTTTTGCAGGATCACTTCCCAATGATCGCACATACTCCACAAGTTCCGATCCATCGAAAAAGGTGGCGATAACCTTGAAGCCCGCCATTTCAAAAAATCTTGCGTACACTCTAACTAGATCTACGGTGTCATCAACGATGATTATATTCGGGGGCGGGTTAGGCAGTTCGAGTTTCATGTTAGATCGTGGCTTGTGGTCATCCGCGTTACTATTAAACGAGCTGATAATTCTGGTCATTACAACTGGTCAATATTTCAATTGACTCAACTTCGAAGGGTTTTCCTTTCGGACGACAATAGTAAGTTATGCCACTAAATAAGCTCGAGATTATCGGTAGGTTGCCAATATTAGAACAGCAAGACTTTCGGTTTACTAACTGCAGGACTCTCTTCGAATACCGAATACGCCCAAATAGAATGACGTTTGAAGATGACTGAAATCGAGAGAACTTACAAGGCGCGGCTTGTGCTATCAGCATCGAATTCGCTTGAGGCGAGCCGTATCGTGGAAAAGATTATCGCAGTTCTGGAGAAGGAGCATATTCATATTTTTGTAAGCGAAATCGAGGAGCTTATCTAGAATCCCTCCCGCTTGCGCGCGGTCATTTAGAACGATAAATTACTGCGCGATTAAACGAATCAGCATCGATTATCTCGTGAGGAATGATATGGCGGATTTGGTTGTACTCGCAGTCGACATCGAATGTACTATTGGTCAGATAAAGCAAAGGCTTCGAGAAGCTTTCACGGAGGAACCGTATCGGAAGATGACGGAAAACCGGCAAGTACCTTGAGAACTTCCTTAGATTTGAGGGCATGCGTAATGTTGCGAATTCTATCGTCGCAACTTTCTCTATTTCTTTTTGGGCGCCTAATCATATGACAACAACCGGGGAAAAGGAGTAGAAGATCACTGTTGCCCTGTTTATCTAGCACTCAGGTAAAAAGCGAATAAAGTTCCTGACCGATGAGTCGAAGTAGCCTAAATTCAGGAAGATTTCAGAGTAATCAATAGTATATTGTTAAGAAGATCTAAAATGTGTTCAATCATCTAGAAATCTTAAATCTCGGGCCATAATCTTCTCAATTGAAATCTTGTCTTTTATTGACGCAACAAGAAAGCTCACAAAAGAAAGGAGCACCACGAGCGATCAGTTGACCCAAATTCATGAAGACAGCCGAACGGGGGAAGAACTGGTTGAAAAACTTACAGAGTTTGGGCTGAGCTACGATGAAGCGACCATTTTTTACTTACTCGTGAGGATAAAAAAATCTGGGCTCGATTGGATTTCTGGCAAAGAGATCGCCCAGATTGCAAAGCGGGACCGCGTTCGAGTTTATCAGGTCCTACAAAAACTCCAGAGACTCGGGGTAATACGAGCAAATTTTGAGAGGCCTACAGGATACTCTGCAATGCCGATCGAAGCCGCAATTGAGCGACTAGTCTCGATCCATGAAGCAAAACTATACCAGCTAACCAGTGATGAGAACAAACTGAAGGAGGACTTGAAGAATGCCACACCAATAGTGCAGGTTGGTCGAAAGGTTGGCGGCGAGGAGCAAAATAAGGCAACGATGTCAATGTTTCACGGAGTCTCAGGAATCCAACACCTGATTCGAAATTCCCTGGTAGGTAATTCCGTCAAAATTATTGCAAACCCGGATTCGATCGACTATGTGCTATCTACGATCGAGCGTTCGCCGGAGAAACCGATTTCGGCTGAGGTGCTGGTTTCGGGGAGCGAAAGGGATGTCCCAGATTTAAGAACCATCAGCGGAGATCTCCAGTTCAAAGTCGAATTGTCTTATATTCGGGGACACTTTCCCACTTTCATTCTCACCGGAAATCAAGTTCTCATTCTTTTCTACACGGTCGAAAATTACAAGCCCAAACCACTTTCTCCCAAGAAATCCCGCCTTGTAATGTTGCACGCTCTTTCAGTGAGTGACAAGGTCTACGTTGAAGAAATGCATCAGCTTTTCGAAACTCTTTGGCAGATGTCCTCACAAAAAAGAAAGCCCGTACTTCTTCAGGAATCAAACAAGCAGGAGGATAAATCGCCCTAATTCTTTCCTAAAATGATCCAAATTTAGACCCAAATTCATCCCGAAATTTTTTTGAGAAATTTCGATCGGGATTGATTAACAATCATACTGAAGCTTAATATCTTCGTATTTCTTATCATAGGATCTAGAGAAAGAAATGGGAGAAATATTGCGCGATGAATCTGATATTTTTCAGAAATCATCTGACGATCTGGATGTTGAGCTTTCCGAGCTGGAGTTCGAAATCCTATTTCTCAAGTGTCAGGTACTTGCTGATTCATCGCCAGGAGAATTATCAATCTTGTCCGATGTAAACGACGAGGTGGCCGCGATGGAGTGCAAGGTTTCAGAGATCGAGGCCGAGCTTAAGAAAAGAGGAGACACCAGCTATGAGCGCAAACCTTTTGCCTACACAGAACCTGTTACTATAAGGGCGTTGTTGAGAGCTTTGCCCAAGACTAGAGCCCACTAAGAAAAAATAGTTCCAATGCGTGTTTCTATCAATGGCAAAAAATGAGAACTCTTTCATTGACCCAGACATTGAGGTCTACGTCGAGGGACTGGGAAAGAGGAAGTCTGAGGATCTTGAGGAGGAACTTGCTCACCTGTACTTTGATTTCATTTTTGTTCAGACCCAGATGGAGGCAAGTAAGCTTGATGATCGGGACAACCCGGTCATCATACAGACTGGACAACGCAGGTTAGCTCGGCTTCAGGCTAAGATTGAAGCCCTGAAGGGAGAACTAATCGGCCGCTTGAAAACTGAGTCCCAAATGAGTGGTTTTTCAGAATAAACAAACAGACGACGATGAGACGTCCCCAGATTTGTGAGTGTTGCGAGGACGATCTATTGATTCTGCCCCTTGTAAAATGGAAATATTAGTGGGCGGGGCATCAATTAGCAAAGCGTGATTTCGAATACTCTGTGTTATCTCGTCTGATTATACCATACTCTAGTTAAATTATAACCCATTTCTGCAATTGAAGCATAATTTTTGTCTATGACGAAGTTTTTCACGCGCCTGTTGAAAGAATATTCGGATTAACTGGAGACAGTGGTCTCTGTCCGGTCAGAACGCGAACTACTTCCTTAGCAGCAAACTCCCGAACCACTCTTAGGGACTCTTCAGAGTAATATGCCGTGTGCGGTGTTACGATCAGGTTGTTCAGCCCAAACAATGAACTATTCGGTGCCCAATTCAGTACTTTTGCTGGCTCTTCCTCGATATCATCAACACCGGCTGCTGAAATCCAACCCTCTTTCAACGCACGATAGAGCGCGAGATCACTTACTATCGGCCCTCTGGCAGTGTTTATCAGCACGGCTGTGGGTTTCATCTTTTTGAGTACGGCTTCGTTTATCAGATGATGTGTGCCTTTTGTGAGCGGGGCCTGGATGATCAGATAATCTGACACCACGATCAGTTCGTCAAAAGACACTGGCGTTACTCCGGCTTCGATTAGCTCGGAAGGTGGCTTGTAAGGGTCGCTGGCGATGACGCGCATGCCAAACGGGACCGCCCTTATTGCGATCGCTTTAGCAATCGAGCCGAATGACAGTAACCCCAGAGTAGAACCGCGAAGACGATGTATCGGTTGCCCGGATTGCCACTGCCACGTACCTTCGTGCGTCGCGTGGTCATAAGCTACGATCTTCCTGGCATTAGCAAGCAGAAGGGCCATAGCATGGTCGGCAACTTCATTCACACACCAATCGCTCGGAACGTTCGTAACCAGTATTTTCTTACGAGTGGCGGCATCCACATCTACGATGTCCACCCCTGAGCCGTATCGAGCAATGATGCGGCAACGCGTGAAGGCTTCAATGGCTCTCTTGCCAATCGTCGCATATTGTGCAATAACGCCGCTTGCGTCTTTTGCAACTCGGATCACGTCTTCTTCCGACTTGCAGTGGGCTGGAATTAGTTCAAAACCCGCACTCTCTATGATGTTTCTTTCAATCTCTGCATCCCCGTAATCATAATCGGCGATGACTACTCTTTCCTTGTCTCCTCGGAGCGGACCTATTCCACCATCTCGAATGATTTCCATGGAACTTGTCATGCCAGACAAGCTCCAGCGGGTCGAAGTTTTGAATCGTAAAAGCCTGGTCTCCTGGAACGATCTAATTCAAGTTCCAAATTTCTTCACGTACAAGAGTAAATCACATGTGTTGCTTGGCATATCTTGATACTGTTAGTTCGATATTTAACTAACAATCAGATATCTGAAAAAATTCCGGCGGACGTTAGTTTAGAAAATCAAGGACAGAGGGAGGTTTCCAACAAGAGCAAAACCCCTCCATCCTCTCTCACATCCCAAAGAAATAATTCGTTTTCAATGCCTTATCGATTTCTTGACCTAAAATTCAATCTGTAATTTATCATCCTATGTGACTGAGATCGCTCTCAAACTATCTTCAAAGATATGTCCTCTGCGCAGGTCGCGCAATGGCCACCAAGATCAGTCACTTCTAATTCGTACGTTCCTTTGGCGATAATTGAGGACGCGCTCGCGGTAAGCGCGGCAGTGGCAGTACCACCTGCGGTAACGTCAACTGTTGACGGACTAGTCTTCAATGTCAAGCCATTGGGTCCTGTTATGGAAAAGGTAACGGGGCCGCTATAATCCTCGATCGAAGCGACGTAGATCTTTGTCGCTACCGAATGACCGGCTGCAACAGTCAGCACATAGTTTGCGACTCCGATGAATACATCGTAATTGGGAGTAGGGACCCAGTAAATGTTGTAGCTGACTGTATTTCCAAAGTAAGTATTCCACGTGGTCGTGTAAGTGTTCGGAGTACTCGGGTTCAATGTGGGCGCCATTTGAACGCTTCTTTCAACAGTTACGTCCCGGCTCGGTTCCACGGGTCGAGTGCATTCGCCGTTATAGAACCCTAGATAATTGCTGTTCCACCATTCATGACCTAGGTTTGTGTTTCCTTTCGAGCTGTCAGAGGGAGTGGTAACGGTCATTGCAGCCTCGTAGGTTTTTGTGTTCAGCAACTCAACTGTCAAGCCTCCCGCGACATTTACAGGATTCAGAGAGACTCCTGGATATGGGACGATTCTGAAGGTGGTTATAGGCCCGTCAAATTCGTTCACACAACTGCCGGGGGGTACGCCCATTGCAAAGCTGGCTGGAATGAACGAGGCTGAAAAAATTGTCACAAACATGACTGTTGCTATTACTAATACTTTTGATGCCATTTCAGACGACGGGTGTTAGAGTTTCAAACTTTCCTATTGTTCCTTTTGTTATTTGTTTCAATAATAGATCACTAGTGTTTTCATAAAAATGCACCAGCGCTCTAGGCTTGAGATCAAAATCGAAAGTGGGATCCGGAGAAAATCCCGAAATATCGCGAGCTAGGATTAGATATCTTACACGGATGCAACTAATCGGTAAAGAGATTAGATCTCTTTTTCTTTGAGAGCTCTTTTTCTATTATCCTGGCATTCCGTTTTAAGAAAAGTACTCTAGCTTGCGCCTCTTGTAATTCCTGGAGAGTAGCAGCCAAAGTCAGCCTTGATCTGGGATTCTAGAAAATCAATGTCGATTTTGACATCTGCTAAATCCCTGTCTAGTTCAGGTTGATCTTTTTTCATCTTCCCTGAGAACTTTCCTAACTCTTTCTTGAAATCTTCGCTTACAGCTCTAGTCTGCTCGTAAATGCCCGAGCGACTTGAAGAAGAATCTATATCTCGGACAAAGTCATCCTCCTCTCGCTAAACGCGAGAGGCTTTGTCGAAGTTTTTCGAATTGCGCATCAGACCCCGATATACCCATCCTCGATTTCGGTTAGTCCTCGAAACGTGATTGATGAGAACACAGTTCTCTCAAAAAACGAATTCGAATCAAACAATAACTGAGGATTGTAAACAAATAGATCAATATTGATAGGCAACAGTAATTTGCTCCAATAAATTACCGAATATTATTACCGCCAAAGATACCTAAATCCCAGTAGTGGATAAATACGTTGATCGAAGAGGCTTTCCCTCAGAATTTCGATACGAATGGTTTGGCGAAAACGTTAGAAAATACTTTCTCAGCAGAAGGTTATCAGGTTCAGGAAATTGGCGGCGGTGACGACATCGCCGTTCAGATAAAGAAGGAAAGCCCCGGACGTGCAATCGTGGGAATGCAGCAGGCGATTACAGTCAGAATGCAAAAGATGGGAGGAACTACGAAGGTCTCCGTGGGACAGGCGAAGTGGGCCGACAAAGCCGGGGTCGAGGTAATAGGCGCGATCGCATTCTGGCCGCTGATGATTCCCGCCACATACGGTGTTTACAAACAGCATACACTTCCCCAGAAGGTTATCGGCGTAGTAAATTCTTATGCCGCTTCCAAGGGGACCAGCAACTCTGACTCGAAGACCGAGTCGATGACCGCATGCCCTAACTGCGGAGTCATGAATAGTTCCGGCGCTCAGTATTGTTCAGCTTGCGGGTCTTCGCTTAGCGCCACCAAGTAAATTCACGTCCTACTGCTCTTAAGGGAGTCATGAACTGCAGGCACGTTCTGCGATTCTACCGTGCTTCGCATTGGAATAGTGATTCCAATGCAATCTTTTGATGAACTCTAAGTCAAAGAATTTTAAGACTCTTCTCCATTCAAAGCGGTCTTTATTGATGAAAGATTTTCGTTACTAAGGTGAAATGAGATTATTTTTTCAGTTCAGCCGTGGACTCCATTTGCCGAACAGCGAACTTATCGTAACACGACAGAAAGATCAACCAGCGGGCTCTATTCCATAGATGGTTTGGTTTGCCGCAACGAAGACGAAGCTCTCGCCAGCCGACGGGGCCGTGAAGTGTTCAAAAGTGCCTAACTTAATCGCGGCTAAAATGCTTCCATTCTCAAGGGAAAGAGCGTATAAGTTGGTGCCGGTAACCTCGACGGACCAGACAGCTCCAGCGGTTATGACGACAGGTCCCGGCCAGAATTGTGTGGAGTTCCAGAGTGCTCTAAAATTAGATCCTGACCTCAAGTCATTGACGGAAAGCGCATGTATGCCGTCAGCGCAAGGTACGAAAATTATCCCCTGAGAATAAGACGTTGCACCCCAAGCCCCTGCTGAGCCGCAGACATTTGCGTGGTAAATTTCACCTCCGACCCCACCGAGAGTTGATGAGTTTAGCAGATAACCAATCCCGTCCTTGCCGATGGAGAATAATAGACCTCCTGGAAGCAACGTCGCCCCTGTACTGCCGAGGTCCAAATCATTTGCATTGGTATAATTCCAATCGCTGGGGGTGAAGAAGTTGGCAGATGAGTTGACGAAGGATAGTGTGGAATTGAGCTTTATGACCGAGTTCCCCAGATCGAATGTTGGATTGTTACTATCGCCGGTTACAACGTAGACACTCCCCGAAGAAGAAACACTGACCCCCTCCGGCGCCCAGATGTCTCCCTCGACCGTCGTGGGTATATTGAATGAGAATACAATACCTTTGTTTGAAGCAGGCATTGCAACTAGCCAACCGGTGGGGCCGGGAATCACACAATCCCAAGAGTATCCTCCAAACGGTACGTAAACGAATCCATTAGCAAACGCAAGCGCACCGCGCTGCTCCTCTGCGAGGTAGTGGAACCCCGGCGGATTTACCGACGACTTCCATAATCTCTGTCCCGTGGCCGTGTTCAAGGCATTCAAGACAAAACCTTCATTCATTATCAATGTGACAACGTAGATAATGTGATTCACCGGATCTATTACCGGCGTCCCCGTGATTCCGATCGTCGGACGAATATCTGGAGCTTGCTGGGAGTTGTTATTGCATTCCAGCGGAGGAACCAAGCTCTCCATTGGAGGACCTAGATGATTGAACCATTGGAGGGAGCCGTTTTGCGAATTTAGGGCATACACGGTGTTGTTTTCGGTTGCTATGAACACAGTGTTACTGAAGTAGAGGGGCTGGCTGTAGACAGGTGCGTCAACCTTTTCTTTCCAAGCAATCGACGGGGTGGTGAGGTTTACCACAGAATGATAAAATGAATCTCTGGAGTTTCCTCCCGCATACGTCAACCAATAGCCGGTCGAATTGGCAACCTCGGGCGTCTTGGTCGAATTGGTCGTAGATCCTTCGTCGGTTGTTGTGTTCGTTGAGATGGAGTTTTCTTGATAGCCGGTTGAACTGGATGAGTTACTTTTAGATGTTGTCAGAGCCTGTAAGTTCTGCAACGGAGAAATTGTTCCCGTGCCATGGGATGATGTGTTGTTTGCAACGACAGTGACAAAGGTGCTCGAGATGTCTGAAACGTCAGAAGTTGTTAGCTGTAGGGTAGAAGAATAATCAACAAGAAGTACAGTTGCGATTATGACTATCACAATCGGTACAACCAAACGTCTGAGATAAGCTGATCTTGTATATGAAGAGCCCACTCTGAATGTTCACATCAATTCGCTTTTGTCGAAACATGTCACTAGATCGTGAGGATCGTTTGAAAAATCCGATCACGGCCCCAATGACATTACCTCAAGCGATTCGATCGAAGTCCAATCTACTTCGATGAAACCTGGAAACGGAGTCCAATCTTGATCTTTCTCCTTTTTCTCATTAGGTGTACTGCTGATTAGCGAATTTGAAAGTCTGAAGCCTTCGGAAGTTCTTTCAATGACGCAGCCACGAACACGTTCAGTCGTTTTGAGTTTGATCTGGACAATTTCTCCGAGCTTTGTCTCAAGCGCCGGATCTGTATGTGAAGACAAATCTATTTCAGCGGTCTACAATTAGTCACGTTGATCGCTATCAGCAACTTGTTATTGATTTGTATAACTAACTATTGAGCGTCTTGACGGACTATTTGACGTTCAAGACATATGAGTTTGTTTGAAATTTTCAACCGTCATTAAGGCTAAGGCATTTGGTTTCTGATAGAAGATTGACCTAACCCGTTTTCCGATTTTGCAAGTGGCTTGTTGGGTGGGATTCAGCAAAGAAACTGCGAGGAAACCTTTCGGGTTAATACCCTACAGTTATTTCTATAAGTGAATAAGCGAGCCTAAAATCGATTGTTGAACGAACGAATGACCTACTATGGATTCCCAGGAACCAATGTTTGTAGAGTTGCAAATCGATAAGGTGCCGCTTTTGACCACCGCCTATATCTTATACACTGATTTGGAAATATTTTATTATAAGCTACAGCATTAGCAGGTCCGGTTGGGCCAATGGCTTATTCGTCCTCTAATTTACCAAATATAATAATCGTCGAAGATTCTCCGCGATTAATCGCCGTGTATAAGAGATTCTTCGGTCTTGCAGGACTAAAGATCGCCAAAATTTTTCCTAGCGGCGGCGAGTTACTGGAATTCTTTGCCAATTCAAGCAAAGATCGGCAAAACGATTCATCGCTCCAAAATTCGGTTATCCTCCTCCGGAACCAGTCATCCGCTGCAGTTGATCTAGAAACAGCTAGCAGACTGAAGACAATTGATTCTCGACCCAAGATCGTTCTCGTGACAAACGACTTGAAATCAGTTCCTGCAATCCACCATCAGACGTTCGAGGCAATCCTGGAAAAGCCCTTTTTGATGAGCGATCTTTTTAGAACGATTGAGCGCGTGACTTCGTCTCTTCGAAACCTTGGAGGATTCAAGATATTCGAAGGTCCTGAGGAGGTCCAGAACCTGCTCAAAGAGATTCTCGTTGATGATATTTCAAAGCTGTGTCTTTGCGTAGACTCCAAAACCTTCTTTGACTTCCTCTCAGTTACAAAGCCTTACCTGTCAAAAGCTATCTCTGACGATGTGCAGGTGTGCCTGCTCACTGATATTGACGCGGATAATTTTCAATTTTGGAAAGAATCTTTTCCCAATGAAGACATTGAAATCCGACACATCAACGGAATCAAACTAAATTTCTTGATCGCTGATGTGAAACACTACCTGACAATAATTTCAAGCGAAGAGAAGATCGTTCAACAGGTAATGTATAGCAATTCCGATTCTCTCGTTTCCCAAGAAAGATTACTGTTCGAGTCCCTGTGGAGAAAATCCATCGGTCTAAGAAAGCGTCTCCGGGAGCTAGAGCAAATACCTCAACCTGAAAAAAAATTGGAGTTTTTCAATACTAACGTCGATTACATTACGCATCGCGTTAACATCGTTAGTGGGGCGAAGAAATCTCTTGATGTCTGTTATGAACACGAATTTGCACAGCAGCTACGATCACCTGCGCTAAGAAACGCGTACCAATCTGCTATCCGGAGAGGCGTGAAGATACGTCACATTACGGAGGTTAAGAGCGATAACGTGAGCATTCTAACTGAAATGATAAAGATGAGAGTCGACGTTCATCACTTGAGTGGGGTCAAGGGCGGATTTGCAGTTAACGAAACCAATATGATTTGCACAGCTGCCAGCGATGGTCCTATGAGTTCTGAAACTCTAGACTTCAGATTCCCGCTTCTAATTCAGCAGGCTCAGTGGATGTTCGACTCCTTGTGGAAGTCGTCTACACCTGCGCAAATAATGATCAACCGGATGTATCCTGAAAAGTCACCCTTTGAAAATTCTGTCTACTGAATTTTAAGGGAATCACCAAATCCTCGGATTTCGAACAGGTTCAAAATCTCGGCGTTCAAAAACCATTCTTAAGGCAAAATTGGCATTTTCCTTTTTCTCTTTTCGTCATGCTTGGATGTACTTCGAGCTTTGGAATTCCCGATAACCTCTAGATAGTCGTTCCAGCTGGGTTTTGGAACTCCATCCTGATGTTTCAGTCCGAAATAGTTCTCCTGCTTGGGAAAGGATTGCCAATCGCTATCGGAGTAACGCCATATTGAGATGCCGTTCAAAGCATCCAATGAATGGGCCTTCTCAGATGCGGCTTTGACGTAATCGTCTTGTTTTGATTCGCTGAACCCACCATAGGAAGGACCAGAGGGATAACCGGTCTCGGCTATAAATGATGGCAAGCCAGTCTGCGCTCTAATATCCGTTGCTAAATCAAAACCGGAAATGTCTATGGGTAATGGTTTCATGTAGTTAGGATAGAAATCAAGCCCGATCACGTCGCAGAACTTTGAGTAGAACTTCCATTTTGTTCGTTTTCGATCGGCCTCTAGGTTTATTGCTACCAATGACGAAGGACTTTCTTCTCTTACGACTCGCTCAAGGATTTTAAGCAGGTCTTCTTGAAAACCGGGAATTTGCCAGTTGCGGCCCCGTCGCCAGCCGGAGGCAGAATGCGCAAACCACCAATTCGGTTCATTTTCAATTTGCCAAGCTCGAATTGAATTAGAATAGTGACTAACAATCGCCCTTGACACCTTCTCAAGTGCTGACAGGTACGTCACGGGATTGTCTTCGCTGATCCCTATTGGGAGAAATCTGGAGTAGCCGCAACCAAGAACGGCGATTATTTCTATCCCCTCAGCTTTTAATGCTGATACAAAATTGTCAAGTGGAAATCTATACTCGGAGGTGTCCATCTTGGGCTGGAAGAAATTCCATTGAAACCAGCAACGGACAAAATCAATGCCCGATTGTGAGAGTTCTTTCGAGAGATTTGCTACTGCCTCCCTACCTATTTTTTTTAGAGGAGGTATATCTTCACCATAGTTTGGCAAAGATGTCTGCTTCCACACCTGAAAGTTTCTTCTGGACACCGTCCGCATTCCCCCCTCAATCCACTTCCCGACAACTTGCTTTCGACTGATGTTCGGTGGGGGAGGCAGTCCGGCGTAGAGCCACATGTCATCTACATTTACACCCCACCGGAACTTGCCATTTTCGAAATAATTAGCTGACAATCAGAGAAGAGACCCTTTTTGATTCGGAGGATTGCTCCCAAGGTAGCAAAAGGTGTAGATTTTTTCATTACTCCTGCAGGTTCAGCGCCTTCTCCAACGCGACGCACGTGTTAATCAAAGCGAGACGTGTAAACGCTTGATGGAAATTACCGAGAATTTCTCCTTGTGAACCAAGTAAATCTGAGATTTCCTGAACAATTTCAGTCTGCCCCAATTTTGCCATTTAGGTCGTTTCCTTTACCAGGGGTATCTTGCAATAGTCTAGCTTTTTTCCAAGCAGTTAGTTATCAGGATAAATCACATGCCTAGCCGAGTGACACAAGTTCAAGAGTTTGCTTGAAGAATCTGCCTAAATCGCATGGAAACGAATTTCCTTCGGGTCAATTTTCAATTCCGATGGGGCAGATGGGAAAGATGTTATTTTTGTGTAAGTAGATGCCGGAAGGAATTGCAACCGTCTGCATCCAAGAGAAGAGTTAGGCCCGCCCGTTTGGGTTCAACAATCTTTCGGTCTAGTCTGAAAAACGAAACAAGTTACACCGATCTAACAGGACCTTGAAGTCTTAAGGAACCAGAACTGCCCTTGAAGCCACTTCTCCGTCTTTTAGGGATTTGAGGGCATCATTTGCACTATCGAGATCTCCAGTCTCAACGGGCATTTGGATTCTGCCGCTTGCAGCTATCTGCAGGACTTCTCTCATGGGTTCCCTCGATCCGATTACAGATCCGATAATAGTTTTTTCATCCGCGAATGGAAATTCATCTATCCCAGCGAACACACCCATCACTATTGTTCCACCGGCCTTCGTTCCTTTAACAGCCTGAGATGCTGCTTTGCTATTCGGGGCAAAGACAAAAGCCTTGTCTACACCTCCAATTTTCAGGAGCTCTTTTGAGAAATCTTCTACGGTCCGAGAATTGACTGTGAGAGAAGCGCCCAATCTCTCTGAAGTAAAGAGGTGCGTCTCAGAGGTGTCGATTGCGATCACCTCTGAACCGAAGAGAGAGGCAAATTGAACCACCATCTGCCCGACTCCTCCCACTCCCACAACGGCAACTCTATCACTGGGGTTCAGATTTGCTTTCTTAACAGCGCTATAGGCAGTCACTCCGGGGCAAAATAGTGGTGCGGCTTCAGAGCTTTTCAAATTCTCCGGAACTGGATACACGTGTTTTGCGTCCGCGATCATGTATTCTGCGTAACCGCCGTTAACCGTTTCGCCCGTGCTCTTTTTCCCTGAGCACAATTCCTCCTTTCCCATTATGCAATAATCGCACACGCCACAAGTTGAAAAAAGCGGCTGGACACCTACTCTCTCCCCAATTCGCAATTGAGCTGTTGCCGTACCCCCGTCATGCATCTTCTCGATCTTACCAACGATCTCATGCCCGGGAATAATTGGGAATTGTGAGGGAACGCCATGTTTGAGCCAATCACCCTCGATCATGTGAAGGTTGGATCTGCAGACCCCGCAAGCCTCAACCTTGAGGAGAATTTCACCCCTTCCCGGTTGTGGTGTTTCAATATCCTCTATTTTTAACGGTCTATTCTCAATAACCATGGATTCTTCAAGGACGGCAGCTTTCAATGATATCGATCAACTAAATGTATCAATATTACAAAAAATCTTGTAGTGATTTCTTGTAATAACTTACGAATGAATATGATCTCGGATGCCAAGATACATGTGAGCGACTCCTGTGAAGAGGTTGGAACCCTTGAAAACCACTTTACTGCCCTAATCGAAAGAAACTACGGTTTTTATTCCCTTGCTCCCCCGTCCTAGGGCCTCGGGCGCCTTGTCGAACGGGACTCGCTCACCTATCAGTGAACCCAGTCGTCCGGGCCATCTTTTCTCAAAAATCGCGAGATCTCTTATCGCTTCATCAAAATTCTCGGAGCTTGCATTGACGCTTCCAAAGAGAACTTGATTTTTCAGCACGATGTCTCGCATTAAGAGATCGCCGTCTATTTCGTACGGTCCCTTTAGAGATGGGACACCTGTCAGGACAAATTCGCTATTGTGTCCGAGTATCTTCAACATACTGAAGGCCAAACGGGATGATCCTGTAGCTTCATAAATCAGGTGAACGTGACCCAGAAGTTTCTTTCGGGTTTCCGTCGATATTTTTCCCGGTGAATAATATTTTCCTCCGATTGATTCCACAAATTCAGATCCCGGATTCGGTGCATGAGGTAATGCGTACACGTAGGTGTCGGAACCAGCAGAAATCAATGCCATCGCGCCGAGAAGCCCCACCGCTCCAGCTCCGAGAACAACCGACGTGATCCCAAGTCGGTGACCGATCTTCATATTTGACCAATCTAGCTCTTCGAGCCAGGGAAGTCGGCGAACTATGCTAATGGATTGATCTATTGCCTTCTCGGCTATAGTTAAGGGCTCCGTTAAGACCGCAACGTTTCTCAAATTTCTGGGAACCCGATGAACATATTTTACATTGTCGACTACAAACTCGGACATGAAACCTTGGGCACCTTTAATCCCTCGTTCAATGTAATCGTCGGAATTGCAAAAATCTGGATATCCAGCGCGGCAGGGTGCACAGCTCTTGTGAGTGCATGGCCGTCTGACCGTCAGCACGGCCAGGTCGCCAATTTTCACACTTTTTACTGCTGGACCCACATCTACAATCTCCCCAAGCATTTCGTGGCCAATTATCAGGAATTCCGAATCTTTAGGGGGCGTGCCATACTCAAAGGATGAAATCTCTCGGTCCGTGCCACAAATTCCAACTTCAAGAATTTTCAGGAACACCTGATCAGCCGCCGTGATCCTAGGCGTCTTCATGCTCACTTCTTCGATTTCTCTCTTCCTCGGGAAAACTCCCACGGCCCTCATTTGTGAACTAGGCACGAATTCTAGACTCGCTTTTACGCAGTTTCTTGGCATTTTTTTCAGGAATCCTTGTGATAACCATGAAGCAGCTTAGATGATAGGCAGACCACGCTTCAAAACAGACTCATACACTCCCCTCAAATCGCTTTATCGCCCCTGTTTTTTATTTGAATAATTTAGAACTAACATAAGAGTCAAGATCAATCCAAGATCTAACCCTTACTACCACATCTTACTTCTAGTTTCCAGGAGAAGGTTACTAGGTTGTTTGGTCTTCTCTAGATTTTTACTAAGGAGGGAACTGGACAGTTAATTTAGTTTGTAACATCACATCAAGTCTAAAATGATCTTGAGTGTTAAATCCACAAAGTGACTCAATGCGGATTGAAAGCAACTAGTCTGAGAGAAAAAGAAGTAATAGAGTCGGACGGGCGGCTCATGGGGAAAGTGAAGGACGGAGTAATTGATGATAAGACTTGGCAAATCACCAGCCTGGAGGTTCAGCTCCAGGGTAATGTTGCGAAGGAATTTCACCTCAAGAAAGCATTTGGAAGCACAACGGTTCCGATTGAAACAAAATTTGTTGGGGCGGTAGGAGATAAGGTAGTTCTGAAGGGGACGGCCAAGGAAATTGGGGACTCGATAAACGCGGCAACAACGCCGCCTAATGCAGCTTAGAGGAGTATGAGTGAAAAATGTTCGGAGCAAGACGAGTAGCAAGAAGAACTGCCCGAAGGACTTCAAGAAGAGTGATGAGGCGAAGAATGCCTGCGCCGGCACCGGCGGCACCACCTCCCGGAGCCCCAGCAGGTACGCCTCCAGTAAGCTACATCTTGTTAGCGCCCGAGGGGGATTCGCCTCCAATCAAGCTTACGACGACGGACGCACAAAAAATTCAAGACGACGCTGGAATACCGGTCGAGCAACTCGAGGAAAAAGATCTCCGGGAATCTATGACAGAGCTGCACATTCAATCGCAACCATTGACGCCTCAGGATCAAGCTGCTCTCGGAATAGCACCCACTCCCACGCAGACAGGATCAACAACGACAGTAATGCATCATTCTCCCACACCGTCAAGTGCTAGTCCCTCAATGGAAGATCAATTAAAAAGTCTTGACAGCTTAAAATCAAGCGGGTTGATCACCGAAGACGATTACAATGCAAAGAAAAAACAGGTGCTTGGCCTCTAGGACAAATTAACATCCAAGCATATGAAGCGAACCGAGAAGTTTTCGCCGCCGAAATACCGTATGTTCAAAGTGGGGACCATGTCCTCACTCATTTAGGAAAATCATTTTGTGAGCGACCAGTTGAGCAGTACTCTTAGTACGACAATGACAGCCAGAGCGAGAAGATCGACAATTGATGGGACGAGAATAGTCCTCAGCACGTCGCTACCGACTTCAAGATCAATTCCGATGATCAGGCTAGAAACTAGAAACATTTTGATCGCTTCTTTTTCTACTGTCTGATCTTTTGCTGGTTTCTTCTGCAAGACTAGAAATGCGACGATCGTCCTAAGTGCTGAAATTGCTATCACCAGCGCTGCCGTAATGTCAATAAAGAGGATGACATAGTTCAGAAACGTCTGAAAGTAAAGACCAGGTGCGTACGACACTTTCGTTCACGGACTCTGTCCGGTGAGAACTAACTCGTGTCGTCGAACCAGTTCGCCGGGCACTAAGCAGAGGCACATTTAATGACTATTATGTCAATTGTGATTTAATTAGCTAAGATTGAGGGCTCAACACAATTTCAAGTAAGATACTGTTTACTTCGACATTTATCGAACTTGAATCCGTACAGTATTAGGGCATTGTTCATTTATTTTCAGTTCATTTGGATAGGCAAAAGCTACTCAGTGATTAGAATCGATAAATTACCATTGATTAATATCCGCTGTGTCTCTATGTGACTTTGATGAAAAGGCATGAATGGAAGAGTGGAATCAAAGAGAAGATCTGGTAAGAGAGCAGTAAAGCTAGTTGCGACTTCAGGGAGAGACAATTAGTATGAGCAAAACTAGAAGTAGCATGTCTGGTTGGTCGCGCGCAATTGCGATTATTTTGGGATTGTTTGTAATAGGGGTTGGTTTCGCCGCGATCTTCTTCCCTGCTATCGTCGTGGGTTTCTTGACTGTGCTTTTCTCGATAGCGTTCATCATGATGGGCTTTTGGGCGCTTTCTGTCGGAATATCGGGGCAACGCGTTATGGTAGCACGCACAGATGCTGTAATTTCTTCGTCTAGACAACAAGCAGACACAGGAGAAGCGCAAAAGATCCAGAGCTAGTCTGACTGGGCGTGCGATAAGTTATCTCACAACCAGCTACCCAGAAGCAATGGTCGCGAATGCAACTCTTCTGTTCCTCAGAACTCTGCTCGGGTGTCACGCCTACGAGATCAAGAATGTCTCTGGAATTCGATCCGATAATTGAAATGACCGACCAATCGATCAAGCTAAGAGTCCAAGTTTCATGCTCAGCCTAGAGCTCGGTGCTAGGCGATGGTGATCACGAAGTGGATATTAAAAAATCACAATTCATGTAGGATCGAAAACCCTCTCATTTTTACCTAAGAAGCTGATCGCTAACTCCTCGCGAAACTACCAAGAGGCTTTGCGCGATCGTGGAATAAACTTTCGCGATCGCAAAATCTTATTTCATAAATTAGGAACTTTGGGTAATCACGTCTAGAACGAGAACAGTTACTGCGATGGATGCAAACCCCGTCAAGTAAGTTAAGAATGTAAAAAACAGTTTCATAATATTGATGAACGAGCCCCACAGGCTTTGACTGTGACATAATTTGGGACTTGTCTCCGACATCATAGCCGGAATTGTTGCAGCAATGTGTACTATCGCCGGTCAGCTCATAGCCGCGGGAATGAGTCCTACAACCGGTACTAGTGCCGGGCGATGAGGCTGAGCATATGCTTGCTCATTCCTTGTATTCGTAGTCAAGCGATTTTCTAAAACCCCAAAATAGGGAAACTAGGTCGATTTCTCTTAAGTAACCTTGGAAAATTATGATTGTAAGTAAATAGGGTATTACTTCGATTGTACTTCAAAATACTCGGGGAATTCGGGTCGCCCTAGGCATACCTGAGTTGCTGGTCCAATATGCATGTGCAGATTCCAGATATTGTGAAGTTATTGGTAAACATAACAGCAAACCTATCTTTGTAACTGCTCCAGACTTCCCGAGCTGTTGAGCCTGAATCCGCGAATACAAAATGCGAAAAAAGACCGTCGCCCTGATTGTCGTAATTTTGGTATTGATCTTAGTCTTGGTAACTGCCCTTCAAGTCTATCTGCAATACACAGCGGCGAAGGGTGTCTCGATTTCAATCTCCAAAGTCGGAGCGGAAAATGTCGGCATCAGCAGCGCGACCGTTTTGATTACTCTTTCATTCGCAAATCCCAGCAGTACATCGTTACCCCCTGTTCAGGTCATTTTTTCGGCTTACCTTGGTGGGAAATACATCGGCAGTGGAACCCTCCCGCAGGTTACCATAGCTGGAAGCTCGGTTGTACAGCAGACGGTCGCCTTCAATGTCACTTACCTTAGTATTGCTTCCGGTGTGATCAAGTCTTTGATAAATGGAGAGTATAACGTGTCCGTGATAGGAAAAGCTTCTGTAAAATTCCTTGCATCGCTGGCGACCATCACAGTGGGATTTACAGTGGACCAGTGGTGCGTTGACTTGAAAGCGCAGAATTGCACTCAAACGGCGGCTCTAGCTTAGCTCTCCCAAAGTGTTTACCGGATAAAATTGATCTCCAATAATGAAACCATTCCCAGAGGACAGATCGAGATGAACGCCGGAAAGCGCAAGAAGGTAAGAAGACTATGATGCAAGAACAGATAGAGCGGAAAAAAATACTTCGAAGCCAGCGATTACGAGAAGTAAACTACCAAGGCGATGCCCTGCGTCTCGGGATGAACTGGACTGAAGAGGACCTCGCGAAACCTCAGGTGCTAGTCGAGAGCGCATACGGAATGGGTCATCCAGGAACGTTCCATTTCCGGGAACTTATCGACGAAGTAAGTAATGGTATATACGAAACTGGGGGAAAACCGGGGGTCTTCACCGTCAGCGACATCTGTGACGGAGTGGTTCAAGCAACCGAGGGCATGAGCTATTCCCTAGTTTCTCGCGACATTATGGCTGCCATGATTGAGATACACGCCATGGCACACCCGCATGACGGAATGGTCTTGATCTCCGGTAATGACAAGTCAGTTCCAGCGCACTTGATCGCGATCGCTCGATGCAACCTGCCCTCGATTCACTTGCCAGGTGGGACTCAGCTGAATGCCCCCAACTACAAGACCTCGAATGAGATGTGGTCAATCGGCGCCGCTGTAGAACGAGGCGAGGTACCATTAGAAGATCTTGAACTTGCACAGAGGGGAGCCTGTCCGACTTGCGGGGCCTGCCAATTCATGGGCAGTGCTAGCACAGGACAGGTTCTAGCAGAGGCACTGGGACTTGCACTTCCCGGCTCCGCACTAGTCCCTCAGCCCTTGACAAAGCTACTCAGATATGCCCGTGCAACCGGAAAGCAGATTTCGAAACTTATCGAAGAGAACATCACCCCAAAGCGGATTTTAACTTTTGAGGCATTTGAAAATGCAATCATCCTCCATGCTGCTGTCGGGGGTTCCACAAATGCCCTAATTCACTTACCGGCGATTGCACGTGAGGTCGGTGTGGAAATTACCATCGACGATTTTGATCGCATACACCGGAATATTCCTGTTCTGGCAAATGTAAAGACAACTGGTAGGTACCCTGTTGAGTATTTCTGGTATGCTGGAGGGGTCCCTGCGGTCATGCTAGAGCTCCGGGACAGTCTCCATCTGGAGTGTCTTACGGTCACGGGCAAAACACTCGGTGAAAACTTGGCAGATATCGAGCGTAGCAAATTCTTCTTCCCCGAAAGATTGGGTTACTTGAAAAACTTCAAGATAGAAAGAGAAGAAATCATCAGGCCCATAACGAATCCCTTCGGTACTGATGGCGGGGTTGCCGTTCTACGAGGAAATCTCGCTCCCGGAGGTGCGATGATCAAGACGTTCTCTGTTCCGAAAGAGATGCACATTCATGTCGGACCCGCTCGAATCTTTGACTTTGAAGAAACTGCAATCGACGCGCTGATTAAGCGGGAGGTGAATCCCGGCGATGTCGTAGTCATCCGTTACGAAGGACCACGCGCCAACGGAATGCCCGAAATGTACTTCGCATCAACTATTCTTTCGTCGGACCTGAAGCTCAATTCAACTACTGCACTTGTTACGGATGGAAGGTACTCCGGAGCTATGAAGGGGCCTTCTATAGGACACGTAACTCCTGAGGCTATGGACGGAGGACCAATCGCACTTCTTGAAAACGAAGATATGATTGAGATCAACGTACCCGAACGATCCCTCTCAATAATCGGTATAGATGGAAAACAAGCTTCGGAAGAACAGGTGGAACGGACTTTGGCACATCGAAGGCGCCATTGGACTCCACCTCCTCCTCGCCACGGCAACGGTATCCTTTCGTTGTACTCTCGAGTCGCTCGACCCGCATCCGATGGGGCTTCCATCACTTAGGTCAAATGAAAAGAATTGTAGTGATCGGAGAGGTCAAATTGTCTACTTCTGTCTTTGGTTCTTGGATAGCGGTTTAGGTGTAAAATAAGATAAATGACAGCATCTCTTGAAAAGTTCAAAGGAACCCGGAAAGGCAACGGAAGGAAGACCATCGGAAAATACGAGTTTGATGACATCGATCGCAAGATAATCGAACTCTTAGCAATAAATTCAGAACGCACCCAGACCGAAATCGCATCCCATGTCGGATTATCCCAATCGTCAATTGCCCTTAGATTGCTCAAGTTGAAGGAAACATCACTGCTCATGGAGCAAAGCGGACTAAACCTTGAGATTCTGGGGATGATAATGTGCCGCCTCGACGTCGAGACCTCGGACGAAGAAGCTATTTTGGAATGGGCGCGCCGTTGCCCTCTTTTCATCAACGCTTCAAACTCGATCGGAGGAGGAACACTTTCATTGTTTTTCGCCGCGGAGGATAATGAAACGTTTCACGAAATCATTGAAGCACATCTTCGCAAATTACCGGTTAAGATCACGAATCTCTCATTCATTCGGTCGTGGGAGAGGCCTCTGATGCTCCAATTCAATCTAGATAACAAGGATGGCATGAAGCCTCCTTGCAATATAGGACCTTATTGTTCAAAGTGTCCCGCAAATCCTAGATATAATGGCAGGATCTGGAACGGTACACGGTTCAAAAAAACTGGAAATCGCTGATTTAGACTCCTTCATATCTTATCTGTTCCCTTCGCTCGCTTGGATAATTTTCTCGACGGTAGAAATGTTTATGGAATGCTAAAGTTCACAGGGACAACTCTATTGTTTCCCAGTAATTGTTGATTCGTTGTCGATGGACTAACTATAGATTTCGTCGAAGAGATCGAAAGATATCCGATTCTTTGGAAATCAGAAATCCTTCCGATCATGATGTTCAGGAAACTGACAATTAAAAACCTGGAAAAATCGATAACCCACCATTGTTTTTCATTTCTTTGCTCGGGTTGTGATTAGCCCCAAAAAAGAAGTCTTACTTGAATCAAAGTTCACCGATTTAGGGCAGATGGTACTTTTGCCTTTTCAGTGAAATATTCCAAAAGCCGAAGCTCATAAGTAAATTTCCTTCTGTCCTAACTGTAATGGCAGAATTTGTAGGAGATTTGGAAATGATAGAGGAATAATTATGGAAAATAATCATATATGATTAAGCCATAAGATACGTCTCTAACATGAACACTAGATACCTTGGCTTTGTTGCAATATTGCTATTGGTCGCTTCATCCTTTGTAATCGTTCAATTTTTGCCAGTCGATTCTTCCTCAAATGCCAGTCGGACGAATTCTAATGCGCAGTCTATTGCGACCGCGACGGTCGAATCTTCAAAAAGTGTTGGCTCGTTATCTGTAAATTCCACTCTTCCGTCATTGTCCGCAATTGCGACAAAGGGGACGGGTCCAGTCAATATCGTTAACAAATCTGTGCTTCCGCCCCGCATCATCAGAAACCTTTCCGATTACTATTTGCCTTCCAGGGAACTAACAAAATCGGTATTCAATAATAGTTCAGTGGGAGTCATAATTCCTTTGTACACACAGCCCACAGACAATTCCTGGCAGGCTGTTATTTCTGCAAAGAAATCAAACCCGAATATTTCGATGTTAGCCGTAATAAATCCGAATAACGGCCCTGGAAACGGCTTTAGCGAATCAGTGGCTTCTGGCATCCAACAACTGAGAGCTGCCGGAATAGAAGTAGCCGGGTACGTTGCCACCGGGTACGGCAGGAATTCTCTTGGAGCGGTTCAACTTCAAATCCATGACTATTCCTCCTGGTACAAACTGGATGGCATTTTCTTTGACGAGATGGCTAGTACAAACGGAACAGGGAATTGTGCTTCGGCTTGCACCTTGTACCAATATTATAGTCAACTCGCATCTTATGCGTCAAAAATCGGATACAACGTTACCATTGGAAATCCTGGACAGAACACTGTAGAGAACTTGAAAAGCATAATGAAGGTCACAATAATATACGAAAGTACAGGAAATGCACCGATTTCAACAATAAAATCGTCCACCGCGGGTTTCGACAGATCACGGTTTGCTTACATCGCTATCGGAGTGGGACTAAATTCTACACTGACACAATCTTTCTCGCATTACGTTGGCTGGATTTATACAACAGATCTCTGCACAGGGCAGAGCGTTAGCGCGTGTAATCCATATTCGGGCCTCCCATCTTATTTCCCCAAATTGGTATCAGGCCTCGATCGTTGAATCTCTTCCGCAAGATAATCACTTAGACTCGCGAATTAGGAGCAGCGACGATATCTCTCGATACGCGTTCATGTATTGTAATGCCCGCTCGGTAAGCTGGAATTTCCTAGTCTGACTACTGAACTCTATCAGCTGCCGTTCCAGCAACAGATCGAGATACTCGTTCGCCTTTGCGTACGAGAGATATGCCCTATACATTATGCGAGTTCTGGTTGCCTGTCCGCTCCCGATCGAGCGTAGAATCGAGACAATTATTTCTGGTCGACTTCTGTATTTCATTTAGGGCATCGACTCTCGGTACAATTTTGCTTCTGAACAGAGAAGAATATCCAAAATATGTTCGCTCGATGGTTTGTGAGCGCCAAAAATGCACCCAATATCATTCGCTATATCTTCGGGTTTTCCGGATTTTATGCACATATTCTGGATGTCTCCAATTTCATGATTCATCACGCATCCCAGATAGGATGAGAAATTTGTTATTTCCCATGGTAAATAACAAACGAATTTCACAACATCCATCGAAACAAAGCCGTAGATTATTGCCAGCAGATATCTAATCATCGACAGCTTTCATCGATTATCCATGTCAGATTTCTAATCGCACAATCACTATGACATTTTTGTCCTAAACACGGTGCAAAATCGATGAAAGCTCGGATTTTGCTGGTCACCCTCTGATGTTACTCTTGTGGGCATTGAATCAATCTACAGAGCAAACACTATGGAAGAGGAGATGTCGTTTTACCTTTACTTTACGCCCCATCCGTCGCCTATTTAGGATAGTCGTCGCATCCGGGTTCAATTATAGCAAAAATAGTTTGAACCAGTCAAAAGGGTTCAAGCCAACTCTCATGCAGATCGACATAGAACTTGGATTTTTGGTTTTTTCGATCTTTATACAATTCTGACCAGTCAAAAACAATTCTATAGAGCGGTCCCCAAGAAACCCTGTGGTCGTAGTTGAACTCTGGATCTACGACTTCACCGTAGTAGGCGTCTACGATTCCAGCCATGCCTCTGACATATTGGGGTGTCCTCTTGGTCGGAGAGGTAGGACAGTCCTGCTTTACCCGTACACTGTCGTTCTTGTGAAATTTCTCGGAGTCTGTCATTCGAGCATAACTCCTCTAGTCCTTAATTTCGGAACGTGGTTCTCCGACACCTATCAGACTCTCCGGGGTGACAAGTTTCCAAAGATCCTCTTCTTTGAGCATCTTTCCTTTAGCGGGTAATCTAGGAAGGACGAAATACCTCAAATCCGAAGTACTATCGTAAACTTTGATCTCGCGACTCTCGGGGATGGAAAAGTTGAACATTTCCTTCAGCGTTTTCCTTGGATCTGAAACTATTGCCTGCTTGTAGCTATCGTCCTTATACCACCATGGCGGGTTGCCCAAGACAGCATAAGGGTAACAAGAACAGAGTGTGCAAACAATCACATTGTGGACATCATCAGTGTTCTCTAATACTACAAGTTTCGGTGATCGGTAGACGGCAATGCCAATCTCGCGAAGTGTTTGCTTTGCGTCCTCAAGAAGACTTTGCTTGAATTTCTCATCGGTCCATGCTCGAGCGACTATCTTCGCACCGTTTTCAAACTTTGGCGGGATGGGTGCCTCCAACATTTCTTTCAGTTTGTCTCTTAAGATGAAGCCCCTCACTATTAGGGCATTAAGATAAACTTGAAGGACGTCATAGTAATCTTCGAGCATTCGTTCGACTGCCGACAGCTGTTCTGATTCGGTAGAGGTGATGTCAAATGTCCTGTGAACGATCTTGAGCTCCGGATCGTATATTCCAGCGTCTTTTCTCTGTTCATCGATAAAGTATGCATCCCTAGCCACCTGGGCCGCGATCTCGATCCCGTTGATATATTTCCCTAGATTTAACTCCAACATCTCTACAGAATCCTCAATAGAAGGCTGCTTACTCGGATCTTGAAGGACAGGGGCAATCTCAGGTGGGTCGTGCATAAGATCGTGAAAAGTGATCCTTCCCTTCCTCAAAAGTTGAAACATTACGGGTTCGAGCCTCTTTGTCCTCCAGTATTCCGCATCTTCGAAGACGGCCCTGATATGCAATCCCGCGTCCTCCGTGTGCGTTACCATTTCGTCTCTCCTTTCTTGAGCGGATAAAATTTCAGGGACTTAAATTGATCCGGTTAGAAAGAAGAAAGATAAGCACGAGAGACCTAACTGTTCTCAACAAAAATTCAGAACGTAAGTTTCAACATGAATTGAAATTTCTCAAACTCTAAAAGCCCTTGACCTGATACTGCCCTATCCAGATTTTCAAACTGAACTAAGGATCGAACCGGAATTTCTTGGACATTTTCCCAAATATGGAGAAGTATTTTCACGCCAATCAGAACTTGTACAGCCATTACTTTTGATCGATGGTTCCTATCATTTTTGCTTCTAGCAAACTATAATTCTCAATTGTATACCACAATAGTTCCTCGCTTTGGTCTCTTTCAAGATCATGACCGTCGTTCTGGTCGTGATTGTAGCCTCGATAACTTTTGGCGCGTTGATGATTGGATCTGCTCTCTCAATTTCTTCTTTCTCAAATGGACCGGGAATTACCGGCAATTCCCTACACCAAACCGGAACAACGGTTGTTGTGAATACTGTCAATTTGACACGTACGGAAACCACGATTGAGACGACGCAGGTCAGTCCTTCAATTGTCACGATCACAACCTTTTCTACTGCCCTAAATTATTCAAGAAGTACGATTGTGGTTTATGTTACAAGTCAGTATGCCAAGACATCCATCGTCACTTCCGGTTCGGTTTATACCAGTACCGTTTACGCATTTACCACGTCGAACTATGTATCTGTTATTTCAAGAATTGTAGGAAATGTGACCCTTACCATCCTGACTACCTTCACCATTACTTCAGGAGTCGCGACCGTCACCGCTACGACAACGCCTACGGTTACGTCTGTTTCAACCGCAACTGCAACTCAAGTTGTAACTACTACTGTCCCAGTGGGAACAGTCACGAATACAGTTACGCAGCCAACGACAATCTCTATTCCGGGTACTACGTCGATTACTACCGTAACGATTCTCTCAACGACAAGCGCTCCTCCATCAACAGTTACCCAAACCGTAACTCTTCCAGGGACAACTTTGACTACAACGGTCCCAGTCACGACGACTTATACTCAGCCTGGAACAACGTCAACGAAAACTGACATCTCTTCGACAACCATAACAGAATCCGGGACCGTTACTACCGTGACAACCATCTCGCCGGTAACGACCACTGAAACTGATACAGTTACAACTGTACTTACAACGACTTGCACGTCCGTGTCGAATGTCACGGACAACTGCTAAGGTTTCATGTTTCTGATTAAGAAAAAGTTAGGGAGAAGCAGAGAACAGGACCCGAGTATGCCAGTCTGGTCACTACGATCATGGTAAAGACGAGATAAGAAGACAGAAAAGGAAAGAAGATTATTACTAAGTTCGCCGCGTTTCTCGAGACCATACGATCTTGCTATTGAGTGTATAGCGAGTCAAGAGAAAATCAGAGCTGAATTGAACAAGGACAAGAGCGGCGTTTTGAGTTTCTGTGATCACCAAATCAATTTCATAAAATTTGTGTATCGATGGCCGATATAACATGCTTAATTACTATGCCAAGCTCCTCGACGAGTACGCTGAAATGACAGATGTCGATATCTCCGGATCTACAACAGTCTGTTCATTCTCCAGCGTCCTGTATTGAAATGTATTAACAAAAAAAGAAAAAAAGTGAAGAAAATGAAAACTCCATATCTAAAGCCGATTACCATTTGTTTCATGGCAATGCTCTGCCTCGTATCAATGTCAGCTCTTGTGATTCCATCGTACGCGGCTTCTACAAGTCTGAAACTCACGCCGGTACGTGGTGTCATTGGAACTTCTGTTACGATCACTGGCAAGGGATATACAGCAAATTCCATGGTTACTATAACAGGTCTTTTCTCGAAGAGCTGCCCGACAAACTCTACTGGTGGCATCGCTAGTTGTACTGTGACTGTCCCAAACGACCCAGCAGGTGCTTACATAGTTTATTCAGCAACTGGTGCTCTTGGTACTTCTGCAAAGTTCACCATAGGCTCCAAGGCCCACATCACACTCAAACCGATATCTGGACTGCCTGGATCGGTAGTCACTGTCAAAGGTACTCACTTTGGTTGGAATTCCAAACTCACAGTGACTTTCAATGGTGTCGCTGTTGCGGCAAGTCCTTCTGGAGTGACAACTACTTCGACTGGAACATTTACACTGACCTTTGTTGTCCCGAATGACGCTGCTAAGTCATACATCGTCAGTGTGAAAGATGCCCTCGGTTATACTGGAAACTCGGTCTTCACAATAACCTAGTTTCATTGATCGCGGAACTCGGCCCTTTTTTTCTTGGGTCGAGTTACAGCTCATATATCAAGGAAGAAGTCAGTTTGAGAAATAATCATTCTCTTATAGAAAACTCAAATCGCTTCTCTTGGTCGAACTCTTGCGGTGAAACGTAACTTAGAAGAGCGTTCACTCTCTGCCTACCATCTATCGCGGACCTCATTGCCAAGGAAATGTCAGATTCTTCAAACCTTCCATCGGGGCAGAGGAGTTTGAGAATCCCGGAGGCGACCTTTAGGATCGCCTTCTCATCCCTTATCGTAACGCCCTTCCGAGAAGAGGATTTTATCTTGACCAACTTCGAAATGACATCAGACCTCGACCCTTGAGTTGACATTTGGTGGAACACTTCAGACAGATAGTCGGCCACGATACCGTATCCAGAGGCCAAATGTTGGTTCGACTGCATTATTTTCGGAAGCTCCCATCCTGGGATGAAACAGTGCACCCTGTCGAGGAGAGCAGAATCCTTCATGAATGAGGGGAGTGCCCCAATACTGCCTGAAGCAGTGGGGGAATGGATGCCCGCGGGGGAGGCGAACTCATCATTTCCCATAAAAACCAGGGACGCCCTCGCGTGCGCTTTCTTTGGGCCCCTCTCGAAAAAGCCGTCCACCATATAGTCTTTCAACTTTCCAATCATCTCCTCGCCGTTGGAAAATCGAAGCTTGGCTATCTCGTCAAGAACGACGCAGTCCCTCACCCCTATCTCGCCCACAGTCTTTGTCGCAATGTTGTAAAACAGGATGGCAGGACTCACTCTCCCTCCGGATATCAATCTCGTCGAGTACGACATGTTCCTGTACAGGAAAGTCTTTCCAGTCGCCTTCGGTCCAAGCTCTAGGATGTTGCAATTTGGCTCGACAAGAGGAACGAGTCGGAGCAAGAGCAGAAGCTTCTGACGATCACCGTACGCATCGGGGTTTAGTCCTACGCTCCTCACAAGGAGGTCGATCCATTCACTTCTTGAAAAGAGTCGTCTCCTCGACGAGAATTCCAAAAGACTGACATTGACCACTTCGAAGGGAGTGAACTTTGTCATCAATACCGGCGAAGAATCGCAGAACTGTTCCTCGGGAACGTACTTTAGCGTCGCAACACCCCACATTCCGGAGCGAAGAAGATCAGTACTTTCGTCCAGAATCGTAGGAACGATCTTTGCGTCCCTGATATTTAGGGAAGGAATCAAGAGCCTGTACTTTGCTCCCTTGATGTCGGTCTCGACCTTGAACTCATCCATCAGGGTGTAGCTACCCTTCGTCAGTATGTCGTGCAGTATTTTGTCTCTGTCTCTTAGCTCGGGGAAATGAATGGCAACAAAGTCCCGAAGCTTCTTTACATCATCTGGGGACGGCTCAGTTCCCGAGTAGAACTTTGCGATCAGGTACTCGGAAATGAAACGAGGTAACCTGCTTATTTCGTGCGAATGGACGAGCTCTTTTCTCACAACATATGGACCGAAAGCATCTTTTGCTTTCGAGTCGAGGTCTGTCAGCGGAACCGCCGTCGCCGCAGACATTTCATCTTTTTGTTCTTCTTGTTTGGTCATAGGTTCAAAACTACCGGCTGCCCGTAAAGTCTTCCAGGATGGCGTCCCAGCTACGCGCGGTTTTCGACAGGCTTTTCGCAGAGGTCTGTAACTTCCCCTTCTGCCTTTTCTCAATTACCGCTGCTGGAGTAGCCCTTTTTCCAGAATCGACACTCTGGACAAAGGTTTCCGTAATTCTGCCAAACGTGGACACTGTATTTTTGTTGTAGATAGCGATTGCATTTGGAATATTGTACTTGTTGCCAATTGCGAAGATGATGGCGAGAGAGACATAATTAATCGCCCACATGAAATCGCGAATCGCCTGCCCAGAGCTCAAGTCAGGTGGTTGCGAGATTCTTTCATCCGTTATCTCGCTTGCCCAAAGTCTCAGTTTTCTATAAGTCCTTTGAAGCAATTCCCGATCATCATCAATTCCAGATCCACCTTCTTCGATGCAGCCGACAATGTCATTGAGCGAGTTCATAACACGTCGTTTTGAAATCTCAAAATCGAGTTTGCCATTCTTGCTTTCCTCAAAGTCCTGAGGGTTCCTGATCCATGCGATCATCAAGGCTGCAATGTGTTCGCACAGGCTGCCTTCCTCCCTGGATAGAGGGCAGGAACAATCACCGTAACTACGAAATCTTTTCTTCTCCAGATTCCCTTCAAGCGCTATGGAGGCCTCAAAGTAGGTCGGTTCTGGCTGTTTTCGCTGTTTAACAGTTGAAGGCAATTTCGTTCCCGAGTCTTGGACTAGCTTACAGGAAAGGGAGTTTTTAGAAAATTTTCTTTTTCCAACTCTCCCGCGCAAATAGTGTTGCTCGCCGGCACCGTAAACTACAGCACCACAAATTTTCCTCACATCTATCTCGTTCAGAGATCGAAGTATCAATCCTGCTTGAGAGAAATTATCACCCTTCTTCGCAAATCTGGTCGATTCAACTTTTTCTTTCTCAAAGTGAAGCGTTAATCCTTGCAGTTCCTCCACATTTTTGAACAGCGAGTTAGTACGCCTAAAGATTTTGGCGGAGGACGATCGCGACAACTGCGGTCCATTGGCGGCGTTCAGGAAATATAAATACGCGGCCTGCTAGATCCTGAATCAGCTCAATCTATTACCCCAATTTCGACCTAGGTTCGTAGCAGAGAACGTTGACGCCGTTACCGAAAGTTTGCGTTTTCAGGTGTTTGAGCTCTTTCCGCATTTGCAAGGGGCCGAAAAGGAGCTTCCCGCCTCCTAGAAAAACCGGATGAACGAGGAGTTGATATTCGTCGATCAGACCTAATTCAGTGAGGCTCTGCACTAGCTTGCCACTTCCATAGATAACAATGTTTTTTCCGGGTTTTTCTTTCAGTTCTCTGATTTTCTGCTCAACATTTTCTTTGATTATAAGAGCCGGTGCGTATTTTCCCCACGCAGCTTTCTCCAGGGTCTTTGAGAGCACGACCTTCTGTGAATTATTCATCTTATCCGAGCCGGGTGACTCCTGCTCTGTCCAATTGGGCCACGCACTTGCCATGATCTCATACGTTACTCTTCCCAGCATTACCGTATCCATGGACGCGATTAAGTCGCCTGCGTACTTGCCCTTCTCGGCGTTGAAATTTCCCATCACCCAGCTCATGTCTTCACTCGGCCCCACCATGTAGCCATCGGCCGAGACGAATTCCGAAGCGATGATTTTTCTCATGGAAACAACAGTGTATCCCAATGTTATAAAATCGGTTCCACCCTAGACAGGGCAAACTCAGGTCACGGTCAGGGTTTCAAGAAATCCTTAAGCCTTGAAGGTTAATCGAACAGGGATTGCTTGAACTGGCTGAAGGCAATCGTGGTTTTCATCGTAGTAACGAGCCTCTTGGGCATCGTATTCACCGGCGGCGATATCCAGAGCGCATTTGAGCAACTCTTTCTCATGGGTTTCGTGTTCATCCTGGTAGTCGAGCTCGTCCCGCAGTTCATCGTCGGCGACGAGAAAAAGACCGCCGAGTAACTTCTTAGATCGCATTTTAAGCGGCAAGAAAAACCAGTTGGCCTGTGCCGGACAGCGCCTCCCAGCCTGAGGGAAGAGCCCGAAACATCGTCCAGGGCATGGGGTATCTAACCGCGCACTTTGTCGCAAACAGCGGCCTCGGGTTCATCTTCCTCTCTGCGATAATCCGGCTAGTCCCCAACTTCCAGTATGGAATCTACAGCGCGGTCCTCGTGACAGTGTCGATCGCTGCGACGATTGGAGGAATGGGGCTGAATCTAGCCGCGACACGATTTGTCGCATTTTACGAGGGTGAGGCATCTTGGGATGCAGCGAGAAAAACTCTCCTTCTTTCGCTTTTAATTACCGGCGTAACGGCAGCTCTTTATCTGGCGATCTCCCCGCTACTCTCCCTCTACTTTACAAAATCAACCGGGTGGACCTGGGCATTCCTCCTTGGCGGAGGCTGGGTTCTCACCGCGTCCGTTTCCAATACCCTTCAGGGAATCCTGCAGGGACTGAAAAAATACGCGCAGATGGCTAAGATTCTGTTTACAACGCGTCTGATAATGGTCGGTGCCACTATTGTAGCCGTATACTATATTCGCAGCATCGAGATTCCGCTCGTGGCTTGGATTGCGTTCTACACCGCTATTTCAATTTGGATCTTTCTCTTGATGGAAAAAAATCTGGTTAGAGCAAAAGGTGACCTGAAGTACTCAACTATAATGCGGTACGCCCTGCCGCTCGGCTTTGCGACGATAATTGCGGCTTTTTCCCTCACATCTGACAGCGTGATCGTCGGAGGCTATCTGAATCCGTCATCTCTGGGAATCTACCAAGCCGCAATTCAGATCTCCACAGTGTTAGGAGTAGTTTCGGTGACACCCTTAATCACAGCTCTCTTCCCGGAGATTTCGAGCTCAAAGACCCCGGCCGACATTTCGAACGGTGTTCGCCTCGCATTTCGCTTCATCGCCTTTGCAGTACTACCCTTGTCGCTGTTTGTCGCGGCCGTCCCCTCCCAGCTGCTATCGCTGTTTACTAATGGAGGCGTGTACCTCGCCGGCACTCTGACTCTGGAGCTGATCGCACTGTTCTATGTCTTCGTCGCGATCCAGACCATCCTTCTGAATTTGCTGCAGGGGGTAGGCAAGACCTTCGAGGTCATTATCATCGGAGTTGTCGCTGCCTCAACCGATATCGGCGTTGCTTTGCTGCTCGTGCCACGTTTTGGGCTGGCTGGTGCGGTTACGAGCAGGGTCGCAGTCGCGCTGGACGCCACCTTTGTTTCCATCTATCTGTGCCGGAGATACATGGATCGCCTGGACGGTTGGAGTTTCTTCACTAAATGCGCCGTTGCATCCATGATACCCGCTGCTTTGGTCTTCATGCTGACTACCTTTATCTCAACCAGTCTGGTCTTTCTCGTCCCCTATGCCCTCTTGTTCTCCGCGATTTACCTTGTCTGTGTTAGGCAGCTCCGTCTTTTGAGCAATGAAGATAGGACGTACCTCTCCCACATTTTGCCAGGCCGCCTGCGAAAGATAGCTAATTTTCTCCTCTGATAGTTCATTTCTGACGCTCGCGTGGCGAAATCCTAAAATAATTCGCCGTACCGCCGTTACTTTCCGAACGTTACTAACATAGGAGAATTTTTGAAAAATGTCACAAGCAATACCAGCAACAACATCCACCGGTCAGCCGGTGCTTATCTTGAAGGAAGGATCGTCCCAGACAAAGGGGAGAGACGCTCAGAGTAACAATATCTTCGCTGCTAAACTGATAGCAGAAATCGTGAAGACCAGCCTAGGTCCGCGCGGCATGGACAAGATGCTCGTGGACACATTGGGCGACGTCACGATCACCAACGATGGTGCGACGATTCTCAAAGAGATTGACGTGCAGCATCCGGCTGCGAAGATGGTCGTCGAAATTTCAAAGACCACCGATCAAGAAGTTGGAGATGGCACCACTTCGGCCGCAGTTTTGACCGGAGCCTTGCTTGAGAACGCGGAAGAACTGATTCGCAAGGACGTTCATCCCACGATCATCGTCGACGGATATAGTAAAGCCGCGGACAAGGCCCTTGAAGTTCTGGATAAAATTGCGATCAAGGTGCCTGCGACTGACAAAAAGTGGCTGCAAAAGATAGCAAAGACCAGTATGGCTTCCAAATTGATCAGTGGCGATTCAGCGCAGCTTTCACAGATTGCTGTTGATGCAATGTCCACAGTCATGGAGCAGAATGCTGAAGGCGATTACACTGTAGATCTCGACAACGTAAAGGTCGAGAAAAAGTCTGGTGGTTCGATCAGCGACACTAAACTGATCAAGGGGATCGTCTTGGACAAAGAAGTCGTCCACGCGGGCATGCCCAAGAGGATCGAGGATGCAAAGATTGCTCTCGTAAATTCACCTCTTGAAATTGAAAAGACAGAGTTCTCTGCCGAAATCAGGATCAACGATCCGACACAGATGAAGAGATTTCTGGATGAGGAAAACTCGATGCTCTCGGCGATGGTCGACAAGATCACTGCAGTCGGAGCTAACGTGGTTATCTGCCAGAAAGGCATCGACGACATTGCGCAGCACTACCTTGCAAAGAAGGGAGTACTCGCAGTTCGCAGGGCAAAAGAGTCTGACATGACAAAACTCGCAAAGGCAACTGGTGCGAGGATAGTTACAAACCTGGATGACCTTACGGAGAAAGATCTTGGCTACGCGGCTCTCGTCGAGGAGAGAAAAGTCGAGACTGACAAATGGGTGTTCATCGAAGGGAGCAAGAATCCTAAAGCAGTCACCATTCTCGTAAGAGGTGGATCGCAACGAGTCGTTGATGAAGCCGAGAGGAGCATGCACGATGCTTTGATGGTCGTGAAAGACGTCATCGAGCATCCTTCCGTCGTAGTCGGCGGTGGAGCTACCGAGGCTGAGCTTTCGGGCAAGCTTCGTGAGTGGTCAAACTCTCTATCCGGTCGCGAACAGCTTGCTGTACAAAAGTTTGCAGACGCACTCGAAGTCATCCCACTCACGCTTGCGGAAAACTCTGGAATGGATCCAATCGACACTCAAGTCGAGCTCAGGGCAAAGCACGGCCAGGGCAAGAAGTGGTGGGGCGTCAACTGCCTAGCTGGCAAGGTCTCGGACATGGAAGCGGAAGAGGTTTTCGAGCCGGCAGCAGTGAAGGAGCAGATAATCAGGGCGTCCAGCGAAACGGCGGGAATGATCTTGAGGATTGATGACGTCGTCGCTTCAGGCAAGTCCAAGGCACCACCGATGCCACCAGGCGGAGGAGGCATGGGCGGAATGGGCGGCGGCATGGGCGGAATGGACTACTAAGCACTTCATTGAAGAGGGCCAACCCCTCTTTTCCTTTTTTCTCTTTTTTTCTGTCGCAATTTTTCTCGTTGACAAAGATATCTGTACTTTGTTACAGCAGTATTTTAGGCGCGTTTAACTTTCCACTTCTTCTAGAGTCATAATTTGAGTAATATGTCCAACAGTCGAAAGCGAAGTTCTACGACAGAAACCCACACGGTCAGGAGACGCGGTGGCTCCTATCGATCCGCGGCAGCAAAAAGAAAATCCAAACAGAAATCCAATCCAAGGAGAAGCCGGACTAGAAGCATTACCGGCAGAACTGGCGGACGTACGCGAAAGAAGATGGGCACACGTCCGAAAGGTAGAAACAAGCCGAAGACAGTAGTTTAAGGCAGCTAGAAATTTTTACGCTTAAATTTGCGACGATAATTTCTCGTCGCCGAGTTGAAAGCTATTCCTGATACCTCTAGAAAGCGAGTTCGGAAAAATCCGTACATTCCCCATCTTGCGGCATCTCGCTTCAAGCCGGCGGAGGATTGGTCGATCGATGAAGCGAGAAAGCTTTACGAAAAGTCAGGAGACAATGCTATTCGCTACATCGACTGCGTTGAAGGGATGAAAGAGCTTCCCCAAGAATCAATTGATTGCGTTGTCGCCGATCCACCATTCGGACTATCATTCACAGGCAGAGAGGCAATCTACAACCGCGATCATAGGTTCGTGACTCGCGGATACAGGGAGATATCGAAGGATTACGAAGAGTTTTCAGAAAAATGGATCGCGGAATTACCTCGAATAATGAAGAAGAGTGCGACAGCGTGGATTTTCAGCGGATGGACGAACCTCTACGATATACTTGCAGCTTTAAAGAAATCCCGGCTGGAAATCATAAACCACGTGATCTGGAGGTACCAGTTCGGCGTTTATACCGAGAGAAAGTTTGTGACCAGCCATTACCACCTTCTATTCCTAGCGAAAACGAAGGAATATTTTTTTAACAAGATCATGCACTACCCGCAGGACGTCTGGGAGATCAACAGGACATACAGAAAAGGCGAAGTCAAGAACGCGACAAAATTACCTGATGAGCTCATACGTCGTTGCATTGATTTTACGACAAAACCCGGAGATCTGGTTTTAGATCCTTTCATGGGGAACGGAACTACCGCACGAGTTGCGAGGGCAAATTTTAGGCACTATCTGGGATTCGAGCTAAACACCGCGATGAAGCAAGTCATCGAGACAAATGTTTCCTCAGTTTTACCGGGGGAGTCTTATGTGCCGTACGGTGAGCGGGAGGAAGAGGAAATCGTGAAAAGAGCCAAGGAAAAGTACCGGGCATGCTGAGCATACCGGAGCTTTACGAGTACTCTTCGCGCGTCCGCAGACGCTTTGTAATCAAACTCTCGGAACTCCCCTGGGAAGAAGTCACGAAAAACCGCGAGGCGAGCTTTTACAGCATGAGGAATATTATCGTTCACATTATCGACAATGAAGACTGGATCGTGAACTGGGTAGTTCGCGGCAACTCCCAGGGGTACAAGCGAGAAAAGAAAGCAGACGATTACACGAGCATGACCGAGGTCATTTCTCATCTAGATCGGGTCGAGGCAAAGACTCGCGAGTACCTCAAGGATGCTCCTTTTGATCGTCAAATAGATTTCGTAATTTCTTCCGGCAAATCCTTTGATCTCTCAGTTGAGGAAGCGCTTTTCCAGTCGTTCACCGAGCAATTATTTCACCTTGGAGAGCTCATCGCGCTGCTCTGGCAGGATAACATCGAACCGCCGCAAATGCAGTGGTTCTGGAATAACCCGCGCGAGCAAAAGCGTTCCTAACAGCTTGTTCCAAGCTCTGTCGCGCGAAAATTTGCACCGTTGCGCGGACCGGCAGAAAATGGCATAATAAACCAATAGTGTATTACTATTGTTTCCCACACGCTCACGAAACGATCTCGAACCGGGGGGCCTATATATAGCGAAACTGAAATTTCTTAAGGAGAGTCTCAAAGGAAAACCCTCGCTGTTAGATTTTGGCAAATTCATCGGTTTATCTTTGCGTCATCCGAGACGAAATGCTCGTGTTCAAGTCGTATTTAGGGCAGTCATCGACTTCTGACTCTATCAAGAAACTCCTTGCATCGGGGGAGCTAGTGCCGATTGATTCATGGTCTGAAGTGAAATTGACATATGAAAAGTATACGAGATGGAAGACCTGAAGAGGGCCTGGGACAAGATCATCGTGGCGAAAGATGGGCTCCAAAATGTCGAGCGAGTTCCCGAGGAGGGCTCTTGGGGCATTCTGTACGAAAGTTCAATTTAGCTTCCATGATTCTTGGAAAATGCTTCAGGGATACTATTTTCGATAAAAAAAATTCGGCATTTAGAAAATAGTTATCGTTAGATGGGAACAAACAGTTTCGCAATCGACTGGATATAGCTCGATATCCGATATAGTCCCACCTATCGACCATCGAAATAAAGGACATTTTACCCGCAAGGCCTGCAGAGCGCCGCTCACAAAGCACGCAAAACTTACGCATCGATTACGGGTATAATTATGGATAATTAGTCGGATTCGGGATTCTGTTTCTGAATCCAGATTTTGATAATTAGTCTTGAACTCTTGATTTTTCTCGCATTGCTTTCACTTGCCGCCTCTTTTGTCAACGGCGGTCTCGGTTACGGATATTCATCGCTTTCAGTACCAGTTGCCATTCTCGTAATTGCAAACAGGATAATCAACCCCGTCTATGTTCTGGTTGAGGCCAGCATGAATACGGTTATGCTTTTCCTTGCAGGAAAAGCTAACATCAAAACAACTTTCCGAAGAGTCATTCCGATAGTTATCCCTGTAGTTCCTGGTGTGATCGTTGGAAGCTACTTGCTGAGCCTTGTTGCTCCCCTATGGGTAAAGTTTGTAGTTTATGCTGCTTTGCTACCGCTAATCCTGCTTCAGGCTGCAGGATTTAGAAAGCCCATTAAGAAAGAGTCCGCAGCGGGTGTTCCCCTCGGGATGGGAATCGGATTGCTCTATTCCATGACGACGATTTCTGGTCCCCCCATCGCGCTCTTCTGGAGTAATCAAGGAATGGCAAAGAACGAGTTCAAGGCTGCAGTCGCGCAGGTGAGAATTGCAGAGTCATACCTGACGTGCATTTCTTACGCATTGCTCGGACTATTCACCACTACCACGTTCCAGCTTTTCTCTGTGACTGCGCTCCCCGTCTTAATCGGCATTCCACTAGGAATGTTTGTCGTCAGCAAGATTGCCGCTGAAACGTTCAGGAGGTTTGCGATGGCGTTCAACGCGGCAGTGGTTGGCTTTGGTCTATCACAAGTTTTCCTGACGCTGTTTAAGTTGACTGCGATCGTATCATATTCTTTCTGGGCGGTTGTTCTCGCAATAGATCTTGCACTGCTCTACAGATACCTAAAGAGCCGAAAGAAGGAACCTGTGGAACGCCCGATGGTAGAGGTTCCGATCACGCGCGCAAAGAAGTAGATCGGTTCCAAAAATGGGGAGACCGTGTGTCTTTCCCCCTCATTTTTAGATTCCAGAGTACGAACTTAGGCTTCTTCACTCCAGTCTGAAGCCCCTTTTCTTAACGGATAAGATAAGGACGACAGCAAAACTGCTTCGTCCAGCTTGGGAAACAACACAATAGGAGATGCACGAGCCAAAATCAGATCTTGGCTTACAGAAGAGCGGTTCTCACCTGAGGAAGTGCAAAACCATGGGGCATACTATACATTCAAGATCAATGTCTACGGCACGATAATGTTCGTTGTCCACTCGACGCAGTTTGAGGATTCTGTTTCTGTTTCGGCTTCTTTTGATCTTACCGGGGAAAAAGATCAGAGGATCTTGCAAACGATGGATACAACTAAACGCAGTGAATTTATTCGCGAGTTGAGTCTCGCTTTGCTTTCAAACAATGGGCTGTGGTATCACCTTATCAGACCGAACCCTCCAAACGAGATGAGAATCTTCGAGCTCGCGTCCCGTCGAGTCTATTACGAAACGATGACAAAGGAAAAAGTCATGAATGCGATATTGGATGTTCGAAATGCTTCGGGAATCTTCACCTGTCTATTTGAAAAGTATTCCACGCCACTCGCAGCATCGAGACCGGAAGTTAGGGCGTCATTCATCGGGTAGCTCCGCTATTTTAGATTGGTTGTTCGACGGAGATTTCCTGACAATTACATGACTTCGACAGCGGCGTCGAAATTCTTGTAATATGTCTTTAGATCTCCATACTTTTCGCGAAACTTTTCCACGATCTGTTTCACCCTTTGATTTGAGACAGCCTTGGCACGAAGTTTGTAGACGTCTTTGCCTACTGAAATCTCAATTACGGGATTCTTCAATGCGTTCTTGTACCATTTGAGCTATTGGCTTGATGCTCAAAGTAGAAATCGCAAGTTTGTTGACAAAGATAGTGACAAGCAAAGAAGGATTATCCTGTGATTAACCTAAATGCAACTATTCGATTTCCGATATAGTTAGACTTTGTTAAGGTCAGCTTTGATTGAGCTTTTCACCCAAATTTTGGAACCTCAAGAAACCAATCTTTATCAAGTGTCTCGAGACGAGCTTGCGAGTAATAGCAATCTTCCGGAATTGCGAGCATAAAGATCATCAAAAATGTCAAATTCTCAAGCAGAAATTGAACGACGTATTCTAGAATTTCTGGAGAAGAAGCAGACCGCAACAAATACTCTCCTGTCGAAAGAATTCTCGATAGATGAAAAGCAGGTCAACAGAATTCTCAATGATATGAGGATGAACGGTTTGATCCTGTTCCAGCAGGAGCTTCACCTCACTCGGGGAGAACTGATTATGGCGAAAATCTCTGCAAAGGGCGCCAACATGCTTCTCGCGATGAAGACCGAGAAGACAAAACCGGCCTCCGCAGGGGCCTACAATTTTGAGCGTATTTCGAAGGCAATTGAGTTTGCTGGGCAAGCGCATAAGGATCAATTCCGAAAGGGAACTACCGTGCCCTACTTGGTACATCTCCTTGACGTACTTTCGATCCTGTTGAAAAATGGCGCGAGCGAAAATCTTGCGATCGCAGGCGTTCTTCACGATGTTTTGGAAGATACACTTCGTTCGAAGGCTGAGGTACGGAAAAACTTTGGAGACACGGTTGCCAGGTTGGTCGATGACGCATCAGAGAGTGAGAAACTGACGAAGGGGGTCTCGAACGAAGAGAAGAAAAGAACCTGGGAGCTTAGAAAATCTCAGAAGATCGAAAAGGTCAAAACATCTGGGCGGGATCTGCGTCTTCTGGTCTGCGCTGACAAACTAGCAAACATTCGAGATTTGGTCGAAGACATTCGTTTGAATGGCGAAAGCGTCTGGTCCAAGTTCAATGCTACCAAAGAGCAGGAAGCGTGGTACTATCATGAAATGGCTTCGGCAATGACATCTACCGAAACGGAGAACTCGGACATTTCAGATACTCCTGCTTACCGGGAGCTAGCGGCTTGCATTAACTTGGTATTTGGCTCCTGAAATGTCAAAGACTGCTGATCGTGATAGATCCTTCACTATCTCCGCTCCCTTTTCTCAACGAATGATAACCCTGGAAACCCGTCACTTGCCACCTATCGCTTTTTGTAGCCCTTTTTCACATGGGATCCCAGTTTTCTTCCATGAAAGCTAAATTAACTTACACGGGCATAAGGGTAAAGGATCTAGATGCTTCGGTCGATTTTTACACGAAGCTTCTTGGTATGAAGGAAGTAGGTAGGACAAAGGTAGAGGTCGCAGACGGAGAAGTTGTTAATCTAGTCAGCGAGGATGATGGCCACATGATCGAACTGAATTATTACTCGCCTAGTAGCAAATTCGCATCGAATTATATGGAAGGAGAGGGGCTCGACCATCTAGCATTCCAAGTAGAAAATCTAGATAAAGCGCTCGAAGAGTTTTCGAAAGCGGGACATCCTACAGTCCTCGATATGAAGAGTAAAACCAGCAGGTGGGCGTACGTTCAGGATCCCAACGGAATCTACATCGAGTTGTTTGCCTAGGGCACCAGTGGATAAAGAAATACAAGAGTTTACCCTACCCATAGGTTCGGATAAGTGCCCAAAACCGGGCAACTCAACCCGAACCTTCGTAAAGAAGAGCACGGATTATTTTGGAATCACTTTCAATGCTTCTACGTGTTTAGGATGTATGTTAGCTTTGAACTCTACCTCAACTTCGATTCCTTCGCCGTGCTTTTCCACGACAAATTTGTAGTTCTCAACTTCGGCCTGAACCGAGTCGAAGTATTCATGAAGTTGATTCCCAAAATGCATCATTTCCTTTCTCACGTCCTCGAGAGCCATTCTGTGTTCATGCACATGCATTTCTTTTTCTGTACCTATTGTTGACATTGGTTTCACATCCATGTTTTGTATTAGTAACTGTGTCGGATATACATCATGTACACGATTCTCATTGTTGATAATCTCAATATTGGTAGGCTTTCCAAATTTCTCAAAAATCTCTCGTTTCAATTCCAAGTCGGCAGTGAACAGCTCGGCGAGATTTATGTTCTCGCCGTGAGGCACCGAGAAGGCGTAGACAAAGTCTCCTTCCTCAATAATCAGATACGCCGGATTAACTAATCCGGCAAAGACACATTTCTCTTTGTCAAATGAGATTAGTGATCTCTTTGATACGAAAACGATTTTCCGGTTGCCTATGACTAACGGTGAGCTCACTTGAAAATCGGATTCGGTGTGAATGTCGATCATCGGGATCGTCTTATCTCCGAGATTAACTGCCTGAACGATTTCTTGGTGTACGCTCTAAGAAATCCTCCGACGAGAAACAGGAGTCTTACTCCCGCCTCCATATCTAAGGATCCATCAAGCGTAGTGTTCACGAGATCGGGCTGAATAGAAAGCCTCGCGGGAGGAAACACTCGCCCCACTATCCAGGAAAAGGACCAGAGATAGCCTGCAATGAGAGCGGTATCAGCTGGATCCCCAGTCCCAAAGGTTAGATCGGCGCTGAGGCGTCTCACGCGAATCGCTCTTTTGACCGATCGGATTAGGATCTCGATTGCCGGATAAGATTTTGCAGCCGCTGAAATTAGCCGAAAGAATCTTCCGATGGATGGAACTTGCCGCTTCGATCTTGCTTTCTCCGCTTTTGGAGCTCTCGGTTTGCTATGCCAGAACGTAATCCCCAGCCAGGTCACCCTCAAATCGAACCGACCGGCAGCTGAATCAAATGATCCTGAAGCAAACACGTGAAACGGAATTAGCAGAATCGAGCCTATGACAAGGACAAAAATAGCAAGGACGATCAACACAATTTCCAAGATCACGTGCGATCGTCCCAGCCTGATTGTGTTGGACTAGATCTTTTCCATGTGTTCTTGGTGTGGCTCGGCCGGAGGTTGTCCTGTTTTCTTTGCTCTTGCCTCAGACATACCCTGCATAATCGAAGAGGCTACATCGCCTATCACTCTCCCGATTCCTGTCGCAGGCGAAAGAAACTTTACCTCAACACCTGCCGGTCCAGAGATGGTCTTGTTAATCACCACGATTGCAACCGGAGATACACCAGCGGCTCCCCCTGCTCCCTGCCCTAGTCCTCCAGGTCCCGATCCATTTTTGCTCTCGCCCTTGCCCGTACCAAATCCGAGTCCGATCTTTGTAATCGTTAGAATCACCTTGTCATTGACCTCGAGAGGGTCCGAAATGACATTCTTGGTCGAGACAGCTTTCAACAATTCGTCCACCATCGTTTTTACGTCGTCTGCTATTTGGCTCATACAACTTTTCGCCTGCGATTAAGATTGGGGTAATTTGGAGTAGATAAGGAGTTACACGTTTACAATCATTGAGAACGACAAAGACAAATAGCCCGTCTTGCGCCACATCGTTCCGTAAAGGAATAAAAAAATCGGCAGCTCCCAATCAGATTTCACTTTTTAAGACGAAAGAATTACGGGATTGCAATGGAATCGTCTGTCACTGTTGTCGTAGTTTCAATTTTCTCCATACTTGTGGGAATTTCGATTATCATCTTCTGGTTTCGACTTCACCTTAAGAAAAAGTTGTTCGAAACTACATCAACGAGGACTCCCATTGAAACAAAATACCACGTCATCGCGGAGTTATTGACTGCCTCTTTGCTTATAGCCGGAGGTGTAGCTTTGCTTCTAGTACATTCTTCGCTAGGAACGACTCTTTCTTTGATAGGCCTTGGGATGTTGCTTTATGCAAACATTAACGGCCCTGGTATCTATGCAAGTAAAGGAGATAAATCAATGGTGAGGACATTTTACGCAGTCATGATTCTCACAGTAATTATGATAGTCATCGAAACAGTTTGACGGAAACTTCCAAGTTCGACTCGAAAAGTAGGATCGATTATCGCATTCTGCCCCGTCTCATTCTATGTAGCATCACTGCCCGCGCAACATATCTTTCTACAATTTGAATGGCCACGTCAGCCATAGTTGTTCCCCTTAGATCTTTTGCTAATTCTGGTTCACCTGCATACTCGAGCCAGAGAACGATATACCCCGAAGATAGGTGATATTCCAGACATGCGCGGTCTTCTCTCGACAGCCTTTTCATCTCGAGGTCGAGCTCTCTGATGTTACGGGCGACGCCTATCACGCGATCGTAACTCGTGAAATAAAATGGTTGTATTTCGGAATTCGTCGCTCGCGACTTCCTTCAAGAGATTGAAGGATTGGTTTTTGCTATATATCTTCCTAGAAGGAAAGATGAAGGTTTCAAATCTCGATTCTCAGCCCTCTAGTTGTTTTTTCTACGATGTTTATTAGTCTCCTTAGCGAATTAGACGTTTTATCCGGGAGGACGTGGAATGTCAAGAAGCTACCCCCTTTTCCAAAATGCGCTCAACCGGCAGTCATTTTCGAATTTCTTCAACATCGCCAGATTCGGCCCGGATACGATGGTGATTTTTGGTCTCTTAGCCGGTTTGGCAGCCCTATTGTATTATGTAGCGCTCTGGTATCTTTCAGCGGCTGTCTTAGTCACTATTATTGTGATATTCTGCGTCGAGTCCGCAGAGACGATCGTCTTGTCGCGGGCTGAGGATCGAAAAATAGTTGGAGCAAAATGCCTGGTCATCAAACGGGCCACTCCGGAAAGTAGGGGGATAGTGAGGCTATTCAATTCGAACGGCAGTCTAGATCAAGAAGCATGGTCAACCGAATTCTCCCAGATACCAGTCCCGACGGGAAGTTTAGCCCGGGTTACCGGGATGAGAAGTGTAATTCTTGAAATATCTGAAGAGAAATAAGAAACGTAGTCCAGGGTTTTCTAGTCAGTCCTAAAAGAAAAAGGTCTTGCAACACCCGGGTTTCGGGCTCCCGGCACGTTGCAAGCGGGAGATAGACGACCGGTTTTCCTAACTATTCGTCGCCGTCATCATCGTCGGAAGATTCAGAATCGTCATCGTCATCATCCCAGTCATTTTCGTCTTCCAGTTCTCCGTCTTCTTCTGACATTTTAAACGACCACTTGGGAAAACTTACCGTTAAAAGCATACTGATAAGTCATTTGGGTTCGCAAGAGAACATTTGGACTTACCCTTGACACGAAGCAAAAAGCATTCTAATTCAGGCTCCTTTTCTCTATGAATTTTGCCCCCTCTTCTGATAGCTCCCGATATACTTCTCTGGTTTAATGATTCATTTGAACCGATTCCGTGTAAACAACTGACAGAAGGAGAATTTTTGCCGTTTTCAAAGACAATTCCTAGACTGGCTCATTGAAAATGCACGATTTTGGATAAATGCAAATTCAAACATTGTTAGATTTCGCGTGTAACTCGAAATGGAGCTTTATGATCTTCTCCAGTGCGTCGACAGGGCGCTTGACAAATTCGGCTCTAATACGAAGCAGGCTACCTATTGGACACTTATGACGAAAGAGGGTATATCGTCAGACAGAATAGTGTCAAATCCTGATGCGCTCTCAAGAATCCTTGCAGAGATCTTCGGCGAAGATGGTTCAAAAATAGTCGAAAAAGCGATCATCAAGGAAATCAAGAGGGTCTTCGATCTAGAAAATCCCAGCAGCTATTATACCTTGAACGATGCATTTGAAATCGCCTGCCGGGACATGCCCGGAATTTCACAGGCAATCTCTGCCTAGCTCAACGCGGCAAAGTACTCGATCGTCCCGTAAATTGACGGATTGTAGTAAAAGCCCCTAACGTTTGAAGTAATCGCTTGGAAGAATGCCGGATAGTAGGTCCAAAGATACTGTACTTCTTGATTTGAAATCTCATTCATCATGTTTGTCACAGTTACGAGACCTGTGATGTTGTTGTCCGCAGTATCTTTGAAGGCCTGGTTGAACAGATTTCCAAGAGATGCGAGATCCCATCCCGACGGGCCTGTGAACAGATTATATTCGCCGTATAGCACGCTCGTGAAATCAACCGACCAAGGATAATCTGCATCGGCGCTGGAAGACCAGAAGTACAAATAGCCCGAGAATCCTTCGACGACTTCACTGCTACCAGGTATTGGGGAAACTACTACTGTTAGTCCCATGTTGTAGGTGGAACTGATGTTGTTGATCACTGTAGCAATCTGATTGTCAATCTGTTCGTTTACGGCATCACCACTTGGGTAATTCAGGGCAATAGTCTGGGAAACTGCCTTTGAGCAGGATCCAGAGGTTGGAAGCGACGGACATCCAAACGTGTTGTTGAAAACCCCAGTAGGAGCAGCCGATCCATTCTCAAAGTTGAATTGAGTTAACGGTTGTTCCATTGCTTGCAAGAGCAATTGAGCTGACTTGTCCGGATTGAAGCTGTAAATCGGCACGATGGACGAGTTGAAAGTTCCGGCCGGCGGGAAGCCTGGCGGCATTCCATTGATCGCGACACGCCCCATCTTGTTATTGACGTCCTGAATAATCTGGGTCATATTAACGGCATCTGCAAAGGCGAGTCTGAACCTCAGGTCAGCAAATGGTTGAAAACTGTAATAGAGTTTCGTCGTTGGATTCGTCACATTGGTCGCGTAAAGATCCATTTGCGTGTGATAGCCGGTGTAGGGACCGTAGAGAGAAACACCGGGGATGACCGAAGCCAAGGTATTGTTATTCAGCCATTCATTTCTGCTAGCAATGTCGTAAAGATTCGACGGCGAAATGTCTGCACTAAATGCCTGCCCCGATCTTGCTGCAGTTTGCAGATCTAGCTCCCGCGTTTGCACCGAGGAAACATAGTTAATGTCTATGGTCTTGAATGTCGTTACAATTTTTGCCCCGCCAGAGAATTGAAGCGGACCGCCCCAATAATTTGGATTAGCCTGCAACACTATGTCGTTGGTTGCCTGACCAACGCTCTGCATTGTGTACGGACCGCTTCCTGCGAGCGAACCTTGGTAAGATCCGTCAAGGTAAGTATAACCACATCCGCTCGGAGTTGAGCCGGTTCCGCAGGTCGCGGTCTCGTCATGGAGATATTCGTTGATCATGGTTGTTGAGTTGCCACTAATTGTCGGATATGGCAAGGTGTAACCATTGCTAGATTGATTCCAGAGCGCTAGGTCGTGTTGCATCACGAAATCAGGTGCGACAAGGGCGGACCATTGATTTGCAACAAGAAAAGGAAATGCAGCGTTCGGTGTCTGGATGTTAAGAGTAAAGGTAAGAGGACCGGTGATTTCTACAAAATTTTGTGCAAGTACGGCGCTCGCCCAGGACTGCGTGTATCCGTGAGTAGGGTTGTAATCATAAGACAAACTCGTGTTGAGAAGTTGCTGCAAAATCCACCGACCCCTGCGTCCCGAAACTCTGGGGTGCTGCGTTGTCTTCGATAAGCAGCTTGTTGAAGACAAAGTAGACGGAAGTAGAATTGAGGGTCTCACCGTCAGCGAATTTTATTCCGCTTCGAAGCGTAAAGTTAGCCGTCTTGCCATCCGCAGAAATCGTATAGTTTGACGCGAGCCACGGAATCGTCAGGTTGCCATTTGCCCCATTGTACCAGAGCAGTGTCTCGTAAACATTCTGAAGAATATTGTAATCATACTCCCCGTAAGATACCTGCGGATCGAGCTCTCTTGGAGTGTTGAGTGTCTCGTAGGTAAATGTAGTCGGAGTACCCGAAGAAGAGCTGGTGTTGGTTGCGGTAGAAGTGGTAGTTGGTGTCTGACTTGAAGTGGTCGAAGTGGTCGATAGGCTGCCGGTAGAAGTTGATGGCGCGGACGAAGTTGTACTCGGCGTACTAGTGGTTGAAGTTGAAGATGTCGATGTTGTTGATGGTGCTGTAGTTGATGATGAAGTTGAGGTGGTGGTGACCGACAGTTGCATAAAGGCTGACACCCAACACAATGACTAGGATTACTACTATAACAGCGACTAGCGCTACGCGACTAATTGCGTTACTGTTCGAGAAAACCCGCTTCAAATCAGATCTTGCTTCTTAAGCTCCCGGCCGCGTAAATGTGATCAAAAGCTTTCTAATAGGCGCCGGATCTGCTCACTATATTTCTCTTTCTGCCCTTTGTGAGCACTAGCTGTTAACTGGGTATCCAGGCAATCTTCATTCGAATTTCCACTTGAGATACTCGATCAGATGATCAGGATTGATCGGTTCTCCTAAGGCTCTCTTGGCTAGTTCCTGAGGAGAAAAAGCGGCGCCCCATCTATGGATTTTCTCGTACAACCATTTTTTGATCGGTTCGAAATCACCCTCTCTAACCCTGTCTTCAAGAGAGATTTCTTTCCTAATATTGTGCCAAATCATTCCCGAGATGATGTTGCCAAGAGTGTATGTGGGGAAGTAACCAAAGCTGCCATGACTCCAGTGGACATCCTGAAGTAACCCCTCTGCATCGTTTGCAGGTTTAACTCCAAGATATTCCTCCATAGTTTCATTCCAGAGTTCGGGCAATTCCGATGCCTTGATCTCGCCTCCAATAACTTTCTTCTCCAGCTGATAGCGAAGCGCAGTATGAAAATTGTAGGTGAGCTCGTCTGCTTCTACTCGAATTTTCCCCGGTCTGACCTCATTGAAGTAAAAGTAGAGCTGTTCGTCATCGTAGGAGGATACAAAAGCCAAGTTCTCTGTCAACGCGGGTCTAATCAGGCTGACAAATTCTCTACTTCTCCCAATCACATTTTCCCAGAACCTGGATTGCGATTCGTGAAAACCGTTGGATACTGAAACCCCTATCGGTGTGTATTGCAGCTTTTCGTTCAGCTGGAGTTCGTAGATCGCATGACCAGATTCATGAATCGTTGAAAAAAGCGCACTCTTAAAATCCGTCCCTTCATATCGCGTAGTGATACGCACGTCATCCCTTGACATGTTTTCCTCGAACGGATGGGTCGATATGTCCATTCGAAATCTTTCCTTGGGCATCCCGAGCAAATCTATGATCTTCTTGTTAACCTTTTTCATCGAGTCCACCTCATAGTTTTTTTCAACAAGCGGACTATCTTTCACAAACCGAGAGTTTTCTTTTCGAACTTTTGTAAGGATTGTCTTTAGGGCAGAGGTGAGTTTTGAAAACATTTGATCCATGTCTTTCACCGTTAGACCTTCATCGTACTGATCTAGGAGTGCGTCATATGGATGCTTTTCATAGCCTAACTTCTCCGCTTCTTCCTTTTTTATCTCAATGTTTTTCTCAAGATAGGGAAGAAACATTTTGAAATCGGATTTCTGCCGGGCTTCCCTCCAGACCACACTTGCTTCGGCTGCAACCCTGTCGCGTCTTTCGAGAAGCGAGGGTGGGATCCTCGTATAATATTTCTGTTTTCGCTTGAGAATTCTCACGACTCCCAATTCGTAATCGTTGAGGTCGCCCACGCGGGTCTCGTCCAAAAGAGGATAGATTTCCGCCATGTGCTTTTGCGTCATCAGAGATATCTCCGCCATCACCACTCCCCTAGAAAGAGAACCAGAGGGAGGCATGTTTACTTCGAGATCCCAGCCTAGAAGGGCCTCCGCGGAGTGTAGCGCCCACTGGGTCCTGTATTTCTGATTTAGTTCAAGTACCGTGGGGTCGGTGAAAATTGGCTTTTCAACGCTCAATGGAATTGAAAAAAGGGTCGTGACCGCCGCTATAACACTTCCCCATTTTTGTTTTCCTAACCAACTTTTCTCGAAACGTCGGCCTGCTCAAAGTACACAAATGCGACCAAAAAGACCGAAAGAAAATAAATCAAAATCAAAGCGATAGAGAAAGAGAGCGAAGATTCGACTGCGCCTCCGAATGAAGCAAATGATAGCAGCCGAACCACTTGAGCGGGCAAGTACGGCTGCTCCACCAACAGACCGATTGAGGCCATGGGCGACGTGGGAAGGAGGAGTTGTACCTGCCTGTAGAAATCAATGGGAGTTAATGTATAGATCAGGGTTAGGGCGATACTGAAGATTTCACTTGTGAAGAAAAGGGCCGAAGAAATGATATAGGCAAGGGACGAGCGACGGACGACCTCTCCAAACATGAAGCCCACCCCGAAAAAAAGGACGGCGCTGAAAATCTGTGCTGATAGAACTAAGGGAAGTGTATTGAGTGCCACCTGAGTTCCAAAGGTTACCGTCGCTGAAAGTACTGAAAGCACCATGTTTAGGGCTATAATGAATACGATCAGAGAGTATCCACCGAGGAATTTGCCTAGAAAATATTCGGCTTTTGTGACTGGCTTTGATAACAGAAGTTCTGCGGTTCCCTGTTCATACTCTTCAGACATTGCACCGCCTGAAATCAGAATCGCAGTAAAGGGAATGAAAAAACTCTGCGGGAGAAAAACTCCCACCACCCAGAGGTAGCCAAAATACGGTCTCAGGATCGTAGTGAGAAGGCTGCTGCCACTACCGAAAAAAGAAATGAGAAAGTAAGGGGCAGTCCCGATCAACAGAGTGAAAAAGCCCAATGCTAAGATCTTGCGTCTCGCGATAGACCGCTTTATCTCATAGCGAGCAAAAGTGAATACAATTCCCGGCTTCAAGTCTTCTAATCAACCTCCTGTGTAGTTCCCTGCCTCAGCGCCTCGATGTACGTCCTCTCCAGCAGGTTTTCAGAGTACCCCATGGAGTAAAGTTTCGCTCCCGATTTGAACACTGCATCAGCGACAAGCGGCCTGACTTCTATGCCGGGTACTATCTTAAGCTCCAGCCTTGCTCTTCGTCCGTCAATCGTCTCCTTAATTGAAACTCCTTCCACTCCTTTGACCTGCCCTACCTCCTCGATGAGATTGTCGTCGACAGGTTCTGCCTCGAGACCGAGGAATGTGGAGCCTAGGACATTGGCGATGATTTGCTCTGTGGGACCACCGAACAAAATCTTTCCTTTATGTATCATTAGCGCTGATGTGCATAATGACTCGACCTCCTGCATGATATGGGACGAAAGAAAAATCGTTCCACCCTTTTCTTTTGAAAATTTTCTAAATACTTCGCGAAAGTGAGCTGAGCCTGCTGGATCGAGTCCGATCATCGGCTCATCCATCACGAGTAAATCTGGAGATCCTATCATTCCCTGAGCAATGCTCAGACGCTGAACCATTCCCTTGCTGAATTTTGAGATCTTTATGTCAATGTACTCTATGAGTCCGACGAGTTCGAGGATTTCTTCGATTTCCTTGCCGGTTTCTCCGGTCGGAACTCCAAGCTCTTTGCCAATTAGTGTCAGAAGCTCTCTCGGTGTCAAAAAAGCTTGGAGATTTGGCAGCTCAGGAGAGTACCCGACTTTCCTCAGGGCTTTGGCATGCTGTCCGACCGGATCGAGTCCTCTCAGGCGGACCGTTCCAATGGTGGGTTTCATCAGTCCCAACAGTAGTCTGATGCACGTAGTCTTTCCAGAACCGTTAGGCCCTAGGAAACCGACGACTTCTCCCTGATTGATAGAGAAGGAAACCGGACCTATGCGTTTTGTTGATCCATAATCTTTCGTAGCATTGGCGAATTCGACAACGGCGGCTGACAATTGCGAAATACGACTTGGTATTGCTTTGGCTAATCGACGTGGTAAAGCGGCTTTTCGGAATTGGAAGGATGAGAAACGTTCTTGCGTTTGTAAACCACGAAGGCTCCAACTCCAATGAGAATAGAAGCAGCACTGCCAGCAACCGCAATTGATGTAGTAGATTGGGCAGACGATCCTGATTGAGATGTCAGAGAGAGGTTTGTCGATAGCAGCTGAATAGAAATTGTGTCGGTGCCATTGGCAACAACTGTTGCTGCATAAACGAGTCCCGACGGAAACACCGAAGCTGATCCGGTTGCACTCATAGATCTATTGCCAGAAACATTGACGCTGAAGGTGTAGTTTGAGACTGTTTGTGATTTACCACTAAAACTCGCACTAGAACTTCCCGCCTGATTTATTGTGGCAGTAATTGAATAGTTGTGAAACTCATAGGTGAACGACTGGTTTGCGACCGTGGGGAAATAGGGTAGAATCACTTGTGAAGCGTTAATAATCTTCGAATAGCTCAGATTTCCCATCGCCGATGCTACGGATAGAGTAACATCAGATTTGCCCGCGGTTGAAGAAGACGCAACAGACTCATTTACGATTGCGTGGAACGAATGACCTCCATACGAGCCTGAAACACTGTAAGAAGCATATTGAGGAGCTGTTGTTGCCGCAAACACCGGAACTATTGCCATTGAAAGAACAAAGACAGCGACGAATCCCAAAATCAGAAACTTCGAGCCAGAGCGCATTTCGAATCCCTAAATGACTAAGTGACCTTCAAAGAAGCATATACACATTGCTCAAAATTTTCGCTTCATACTTTCTGTCTCAGAAATACAAATCTTGACTCGTTTTTGTTCTGGATCTTAATTTGTAGCCGATTCCGTTCATTTACTCGAAGAGTTCTCAAGGGCATATCAATACAAAAGTAATTTCCAACTCACATATCCCGGTCTGAGAGATTTTCAAGCTAGGAGAAAAATGCACGGACTTCACTTCGTTGAATTGTGCGGTTGGGATATTCGGTTAGTTATCAGATCCGCTTGTCTGGAGGAAAGCGAAAAGGCAACTCCGAAAGACACTGCCCTAATATTGGATTCCCTTGATAGTACCTTCAACTGTCTCCCCACCATCCACAATCACTACCTGACCCGTCATGTAGCGTGACAGATTGGAGGAAAGAAAAAGTACTACTGAAGCGATCTCGTCAGTCGATGCGACATGACCGAGCGGGATCCGCTCAAGGACTGGTTGGAGTTTTTCTTTCGAAAGCGAGCCGGCACCCATAGTCGTGTTGACCCAGCCAGGGGCGACAGCATTCACGGTAACGTTGTACGGACCCATGTCGACGGCAAGACCTTTAGTGAAACTGTTTATCGCGCCCTTCGTAGTGGTATATGCAAGTAAACCCGATTCGTAAAATTCTGCAGCAACGGAGGAAACATTGACAATCCGACCGTGTTTTTGTTTCATCAGTTCCGGACAGATGATGCGACAGAAATAAACGAAACTTTTCAGATTGGTATCCATTATTTTGTTCCAGTCCTCGATGTTGAGATTCGTTATCCCGGTGTTAATCACAATGCCCGCGTTGTTCACCAAGATGTCGATTTTCCCGAACCTATCTACCGAGGTTGCTAAAGCACGTTCCGCAGTGGATGAATCAGAGACATCACCGACCAGCCGAGCAATTTTTCCCTGATCTTCAAATTGGGCTTCCCAGTTGTTCGGAAAAGTTCTTCCAACGCCGACGACGCTGACGCCTGCCGAGACTAGTGCCCTCGCTATCGCCTCTCCAATACCTCGAGAGGCACCTGTAACAATCGCGCTTTTACCCTCAAGACCGAGCATCTCGATCACTTTCTTTTCTGACATGATTGCAAAAAGGAAGAAATTAGGATTCTTGATAAATCATGCGCAGAGTCCTTACTCAGTGACCCGGGTAATCCATACTCATTACTTTTGAGGAGGGGCCGTCAAAGAATTCATTTGTAACTAAACTTCAGTTGATTACAAAACAATCCGGCTCACCTGAGAAGTGCTTATCCAAAGTAATAACTCTGTGGCCGATAGCCCTGGCGCTTGCGAGAATAATCCCATCAATAATCCCAAAATCACTGGCCCCGTTTCTTCTTCTGTCCGACTTTATCCTTGCTGCATTCAGACAGATGACCTCGCTAAGCGGAAGTAGCCGGGCTATCCCCTTGACGAGATTAATTCTTTCTGCGGGGTCGACGCTGTTTCGCACAGCCCAATCAGCTATTTCTGCAAGTTGCACTTCTGAGAAGTAGATTTCTTCATCTTCAGTTACGGATTTTATGTTGATGTAAGTATCAGAATTTTCAGAACTCACGAAAATTGCAACAAAAGCACTTGTATCTAGAAGCAAGATACTTCATACCCTATCTCGTTCATCTCTTTGAAATGGTTGGGCGCCCCTATCGACTCCTACCATTTTCCTGAATGCTGCCTCTCGCTTCTTTTTGGGAATTGGAATTGCAAGTTTCAACGTATCCCCTTCTTTTGTTCCGGTTTCCTCCAAGATTTCCTTTGGAATTATTACTGCCATGGAGTTACCTAAACGCCTGACTTTGCCTTCAAATACGGTAGACATCGTGAGTGAAGTTATAACGTTATTACTAATCAGGATTTCGGCGTTTAAAGCAAAACTCACGCCGTACTAGACTTCCGGGTCAATAGTAAATAGCCGGAGATCTGCTTAGACTTCTTTAGCAGATCTATCCAAGATTTCCTGCCGCGAATAGTTCCATTGATCGTAGCAATAAAGAGGAATTTTGAATCGTTCCCTCAGAGATTTGCAACTTAGTTTTATCCATCGATCACGACTAATTATCGCCGCGGGTCTCTTTCGTCTATAAGCTGAGATTGTCGCAACGGTCAAAAGCGAAAAATCCACAAACTTCGATTTGGATGAAGAAGCTTTTTTTGCATCCTTAGAAGTACCGAGCATGCCTGACGGATCAAGTTTCTTGTCATATTCGAATAGTACCGCTTCTTTCATTTCATCATGGGGCATTTCATCCAGAGATCGCGTCGACCCATCTCTCGAGTTGTAATCAGTTCCAAAGTAATATCCAAAGTAAGCGGTACTCTTCAGATCGTCTAGGATTCTAGTCTCCTTTCTCAGGTTGAGTGTCTCTCCCATAATAAAATCGCAAATAACTCCGAATACCGAGTAGCTGGCAGATGACTTCTCAAAAATTCGCTTTACAAATTCGTCTGCAGCGATCAAGACGTTTGTGTCCAAAAAAACGAGAGGTACCCCATGTAACCGTCCCAATTCTGTGGGAAAATGCAATTTTTCGAGAATCCTGATCACCTATGGAATCGTTCGATCTCCAACGAGATAAAGTTGGATTGATCAGTTTAACAGATGCTTTCTAGCCAGAGTCTTCTCAAAAAGGCCTCGTCTAGACAAAAAAACCTTGATGCTGTTGGCCCAATACAGATGGATGACAGTTCCTTTCAGTTCCGCTACCAAAGAAATCACTGGATGAGTTGGACGAGCTAAAAAGCAGGATATGAAAGATAACTGAAATATGGCTCGTGCAAAAAAGAAACATAACATGCCGGCCAATCAGTCGATCCGCAAAGAAGTAGCCGGCCTTGTTGCAGTAATTGCGTTCGCCGTAGCTGCGGGCTTGATTGCAAGCGTTCTCAGTCAAGATCACTACATCCCAAATCAGTTTCTCAAACCAATTCAAGCAATAATCGTGTTGATCAGCGGTTACGTCTGGGTGGTGATTGTCACAGCAGTCATCGAGAAAGTTATCGAACCCACAATCGGCGTAACCAAAGCTCACGGATTGAAGAATCTGTTCTACGTGTCTGCTGGAGTAATTTTGGTTCTCATCATCTCCACAATCTTTGAATTCAATCTGACGGGTGTTCTAGTTGGGGCCGGCTTTGCAGGAATTGTCCTTGGTCTTGCTGCCCAGCAGGTCTTAGGAAATATCTTTGCTGGCCTATCTCTTCTCGGAGCACGCCCATTTGAAATCGGTGATAGAGTAACACTGGTTACTTCTTCCTACAGTCTGTTGGGATCGACTTATCCGCACGAGTCCCTGCTCAACGGTTTTACCGGCGTTGTCACGGACATCACAATATTTTTCACCAAGTTGAACTTGGACGATGGGACTCCTGCTACATTTCCTAATTCGGTTGTTCTCGGATCGATGGTAGTCAATCATTCCCATATCTCCTCCCGATCTGTAAGAGTCAGAATGGATCTCAACAAGAAGGTGGAGTTCGAAGTTTTCAAGCAGAAATTTCTGGAATCTCTATCCAGCTACAATAACATAGAAGTCGATCGGTCCAATGTGCAACTCGCAGATGTAGGCGCGAGTACTTATCAAATCATAATGATCGTCTGGACAACGAGCATTTACGAAGAGCCAATTAGGACAATAGTAATACGAAACGCTCTAAAGTTACAGTCCGAACTCGCGCCGGAAAGCCCTCCGTTGCCACATTAGCCCCTAGGTGAAGCTATAGGTAAGAACAGAACAAAGATTAACCCACTATGACTTGATGAAAATTCAGGGATACAGCTTGTCTTTTACTAAATAACCGTAGCCGTGACTGTTTATTTGTAGCGTATCTAAATGAGCCAGAGCGTTTCTCAGAAACGGAGCGAGGCCGGAAGAAAGGGAGGGGCAGCCCGGCACTCGGAAAGGGGACTTCAATCAGCTGACAAGCAGACCAGGATGCGCGTTGCGATGGCGGGAGGAACTGCTCCTCATCATGCGAGGGGACTGCAAGCAGCGAATCACCAAACTCGCGAGAGAGTGGCTGCTGCCGGTGGTTCAGCGCCACATCGCGCTCGCGGATTGCAAGCTGCTGATGAAGAAACACGCCTTAGGGTCGCAAGAGCTGGGGGGAAAGCTCGCACTTCTCAAGCGGGCAGAGCCTAACAAATTGCTTCGGAAGATTCCAACTAATCGCAGACTCCCGTACATCGGGATATCGCGATATTTCTTCTTGCTTGAGATTTTGTTCCGGCCTGGAAATAGCTGTTTTCACAATGAAGTAGTTCCCAGACCGTTGTCAAACTCAATTGAAAGATCTCCCGACGAGGGAAAAATTTCCGAATTTTTCAACAAGCAAAAATAGTACAGAATGTGGTTGCAAGGCCTAAATACCAAATCCTCATTTTTATCCATAATGCCCTCGGCTAGGCCACAGAAGAAGGCGTTCGATTTCGTTGAGATCGATATGCCTCCCAAGAAACCACGAAAATCAGGAATTATAGAGATTAGAGGACCGTATTATTCAGCCATCAGTTACGGGTATCTCAAGGACTTACTGAACGACTGGGGCGATTACGTCGACGGCTACAAATTTGCAGGAGGTTCGATGCGGCTCCTATCAAAAGAGCGACTGGGTCAGATCATTCAGGTTTGTCACGCTAACCGAGTTTACGTTTCAACGGGAGGTTTCGTCGAGAGGGTAATCGCTCAGGGAAGCGATGCGGTCGACCAATACCTACGTGAATGCAAGCGAGTCGGATTCGATGTCGTTGAAGTGTCGAGCGGACTCGCCCCGATTCCGCTGGATGATAAAATCAGGATTGTAAAACAGGTTCAGAAGCTCGGAATGAAGCCAAAACCCGAAGTCTCACTCATGATAGGCGCGGGAGCAGGCACGCACATCGCGAATTACGAGAGTGCTTTGGAGGATCTGCGTCCGCTGGACGATTTTACAGCCGAGGTTGAACAGCATTTTGACGCGGGCGCCGAAATCATAATGGTCGAGTCAGAAGGGCTAACTGAAGACCTACCTCCGGAAAAGTGGAGAAAGGACGTAATCCAAAAGCTCGTTGAAAAATTCGGTTATGGAAAATTAATGTTTGAAGCATCAGATCCGCCTGTTTTCAAGTGGTATCTCACAACATTTGGAAGCGACGTTAATCTCTTCATTGACTACTCCCAAATCGTGGAGTTCACAGCATGGCGAACTAAACTGTGGGGAGACAAAAGAATCTGGCAGGGAAAGGAACTTCACTATCACCCAGGTTGACATTTCCATCGGTGTTTTCTTGTAATGCCCACAATAGTTGAAACTCTCGCCGGCTGGGTGAATTCCCGACAGTGGGAAGATCTTCCCCAGGCCTCGCAGCTCCAGCTGAAAATTAGGACGTTAGACGCTCTCGGTTGCGCGATTGGTGCACTCGGTAGTATGCCGGTAGACTCAATATATCGCATGATTCAAAAGTTTGGAGGTAATGAGTACACTTGCACATTGATTGGAAGCGCCGGAAGGAGAGCTGCACCAGACCGCGCAACCCTCCACAACGGGGCGCTCATCAGATATCTCGATTTTAACGACAGTTTTCTCTCAAAAGGAGAGACGTGCCATCCAAGCGACAATGTCGCCCCGGTGTTATCTTGCTCGGAATATGCCGACTCGACCGGCAGGGAATATCTGCTCTCACTTGGGATAGCCTACGAAGTTCAGTGCCGGTTGAGCGAAATTGCTCCGGTCAGAAGTAAGGGCTTTGATCACGTAACTCAGGGTGCTTATTCCGTGGCCGCTGGGGCCTCAAGCGCACTTAGGTTGGATGCCTCACGAACTGCAAACGCGATCGGAATCAGCGGAACGGCTCTTAACGCACTTAGAGTGACGAGAACAGGCCGGTTGTCAAACTGGAAAGGGCTGGCCTATCCTTTCATGGCTTCATCCTCTGTTACCTGCACGTTTCTTGCAAGCGAAGGGATTACAGGTCCACTGGAAGTTTTTGAGGGAAACAAGGGATTCATGGATGCAATCGCCGGGAAATTCGAAATCGATTGGAGCCAAGAGAAACTCGAGCTAGTCCAAAAAACGATACTCAAGAAATACAACGCCGAAATTCACTCACAGTCTGCTATCGATTGCATTCTCAAATTGCGGGCAAAGGGGCTCAAACCGGAAGAAGTGGACTCGATTGAAGTTAGGATATTCGACGTTGCGTACAACATCATCGGAGGTGGCGAGGAAGGTGGCAAGAAATCCATCAGGACGAAGGAAGAAGCTGATCACAGCCTGCCATACATCCTTTCTGCTGCGTTGATTGATGGTACAGTGGGACCCTCACAATACTTTCCTGAAAGGATCAATTCCCCCGATGTCCAAGCACTCCTGCGGAAAATCGATGTGAGACCCGATTCCGAGTTCAGCACACAATTTCCTGACCAAGTTCCATGCGAAATATTTGTGAAAACGAAGGATGGCCACAGTCTCGCGGAAAAAACCATGGACTATGAAGGGTTTACGACGCGGCCGATGTCATGGACAACCGCAACTGAAAAATTCAGATCTCTTTCGGCTGGGAGGATAGATAAATCGCTGCAGGACCAAATTCTAGAGTCAGCTGAAAACCTGGAAAAGATCAAGATTAGAGAACTAACCGAGCTCCTTGGGAGCTTTGGAGTCTAATTCTGCTCAAGCTTCCTTGAAACCGGAACGTGACTGGATTTTCTGTAGGGTCCTCTGGTTCTCTTCCTTGCTTTTTCTTCGATTTCCTTCTTTCGAATAAGCTCGTCGTCGTCCGCTTTCTTCAGGTTTGGTGTGCGCGTCGTCAACTCAACTTCCCCTCGACTGTACAAAGTTAGCTGACTCCCTTATTTCCTTTTTTTCTCAACCGAAATTTCCGGCTGATGGACTCGGGGGAAGAAAAACACCAAAAAGTTTTGGCTTTGAAATTTACTGTAAAGTTACAGTAACCCTTATCTAGCAAGTGAAACCCGTTCCATTATTCCAGAAAAAGAGAGATTTTGCATAATGTCACAACCAACTCGCGATTCAGAAATACTTGAGATTGTCAAGCCGATGGTCAAGACAAAGGACGCGCTCAGCGAGATGAAAGCGTTCGAGGAAATGAAATCAAAACTCCTGGCAGAGTCTGACTACCAGAATATTTCAGGTAAAAATTTCATAAAGAAAAGCGGCTGGAGAAAGCTTGCTCTCGTATTCAATATCTCTGACCAGATAATCGAGAATACGAAAATGGAACAACCGGACGGGAGTTTTGCCTGGTTTTTCCGGGTCCGAGCAAGTGCTCCGAATGGACGGTTTACTGAAGCAGTGGGATCGTGCGACTCAAAGGAGAGAAGATTTGCACATGCTGAGCATGACGTTTACGCCACTGCTCATACACGATCGAAATCTAGAGCGATTTCTGATCTGATCGGCGCCGGCGAGATCAGCGCCGAGGAGATGGAGGCTTCAGGTAGTATTCGGGCACCGGAAGAAATCGACCTTGAAGAGCCAGAGCTCGAAAAAGCAAAATCGCTTCTGCATACCGCCAACTCGATCTATAACGGAGTCTATGAATCTTCCGAAAGTTCCAGCCAGCCCCCGTCGTCGATTGATACGGATGTCATTAGTCGTTTTGAGCTCAAACTGCAGGATCACGATTTCTTCATCAGCGAGAAAGAAGCTCCATTCGCTCGGTTTTTCATAGGTAAGATCTGTCGCAGCATAAGTGAGCAAAACCCAGATTCACGCTACGAGTTAGAAAAAAACAATGAGGGTCTGGTAAAGGCCGTAGTCTGGTACAATCTTCGCGAGACGCAAAAGAAAGAGATAGAAAACACTCTTGCGTGGAGCCTGAAGAAAATATTTGAAAACAAGTTAGCTCCATCCTAAATTTTTCTGAGAGCACCCGTCAAAATTTCAGCGGCTGCTTTGTCGCTCGGATCGAACATTTGAAAATAGAACTTGTTCACGCCGGCGGATCTCTTTTCCTTAACTTGTGAGAGGAAATCATCAGGCGTTCCACAGAAGATTCCCTTTTTCTTAAACTCTACGATCTGATCATCTGCATTTCCATCCAGTCCACTGACATCCAAGTACCGCTGAACTCTTTTCTTGAGATCTGCATCCGAGTCCCCAATGAAGAAAGGAGCCATCTGTGAGAGGATAAAGCCCTGTTTTCCCCCGATAATTTTTCTCGCTTTCTCTAGTTGCTTTTTAGAAGGACTGTACATATTCAGCTCGTCAGCAAACTCCGCGCTCCACACAATAATCTGGGAGTCACGCCCACCCACGACCAGGTGGATCTTTGGATTGGGCTTTGGATAGACCTCTACATCTGCCGAAAAATGTTTTCCCTTGAATGTGACGTGCTTTCCTTCTGTCAGCGGACGGATGATCTGGAGAGCTTCGTAGAATTCTTCCTTTCGCTGAGCCAAATCAGGAAATTCAATTCCGTATGCTTGATACTCTGATCGGTACCAACCAGCCCCAACTGAAAGAATAGCTCTTCCTTTCGAGTAAGCGTACAGAGCGTTGGCAATCGTAGCGAGAAGGGCCGGGTTTCGAAAACCGATTGGCGAGACCATCGGTCCAAGTTTTACTCTTTGAGTCAAAGCTGCGACGGCTCCCAGAGTCGACCAGCACTCTGGAGAGGGAACTTTCTTGGAGGCATCCGATGTTGGAATTAGATGATCCGACCTGAAGAAATAACCGTAGCCTGACTTGTCGGCAAAAGAAGCCCACTCCACAACGTCATCGACGCTCATACCCTCCTGAGGCTCAAACATCAACCCGCAATCGTCTAGAAATGTCAATGCTAATTTCGACAATTCACTAGCCGGTCATCTAGATAAAAAGAGATTTACACAGGTAACGTCAATCAGTCACGACAGATCGGCGCCTTCGGAAAAAGGGTAAGAGAATACTTTTACTGGGCGCTTCGATTTTGATTTTTTCCACTGGTGTTTTTCGCATGCTACTGAAATCTCTTGGCGATTCGGGAGTAAAAGTGTCGGAAATCGGACAGGGAACATGGGACTATCGTGGAGGAATTGAACCGTTGAGGCTCGGAGTGTTACTTGGAGCAACTCACATTGATACAGCCGAAATGTATGGAACCGAACAAATGGTTGGCAAGGCTATCTCGGGAATCAGAGAGAAGATCTTTCTCGCCACAAAGGTTTCGCCAAGTCACCTCAAACACGATGAAGTAATCAAAGCTGCGCAAGGTAGTCTTCAGAGGTTGAATACCGATTACATTGATCTATACATGATTCACTGGCCAAACCACCGCGTTCCGATGAAAGAAACAATGAGAGCGATGGAGGAACTGGTCAGCGCAGGAAAAGTTAGGCACATCGGCGTTAGCAACTTTTCTGTCAATGATCTTGAAGAAGCGAAGGAAGCAATGAGCTCTCAGAAAATTGTCACAAACCAAGTGCAGTACAACCTATCAGACAGAGAGGTTGAAGAGGATCTGATTCCCTACTGCAGGAACGAGAAAATCACCATCGTCGCATATTCACCTCTGTCCAGAGGACAAGTGAGCAAACGAAAAGATGCTGTACTTGAAAAAATAGCGGAAAAGTACAAGAAAACTAAAGCTCAGGTTGCGCTGAACTTTTTGACAAGAGAAGAGAATGTCGTCGCAATTCCAAAATCAAACAGCGAGGATCACGTAAGAGAAAACTGCGCCTCATCAGGCTGGCGAGTTTCAGATGAAGACATAGCGTTGATTGACGAGCATTTCAGATGAAAGGCCCGAATATCTAGAATAGTTTTGTACCAAAATACCAAATCCAGCTAGATATCAAATCCCAATTAACGACGACAAAAGCAATGATGAATCCTCATGGATTCCTCTTTTCTCGAGGAGCATTAAGTTGAATTAGACAGCGTGTTCTTTTGTCAACTCCACGGATGCCTTCATCTTGAACGACGACAGCGAATCTTTCCACATTTCAAAAGAAGTACTCCCTTCACTTGAGGGTTTCGATTTTGTGGAGACTGTTCTTGGAGATGCCAACGGTTCTCTGAGACAGTTTAGAAATACTACTGGCATTCATGTGAAAGAGTACGAAGACTACTTCGAAATTCACAAAGACCAAGTGGATCCACGTAAGGACCCTCTCGGACATCTATTTCAGGATTCGCCAGAAACAATCCTCGCTTTTGGGGCAGCATCGATTTTGACCCGCGGTTCCAAAGAAAAATCCAAGCACTCATATTCGAGCCCCCTTGATTTCATGATCCTGTTTTTCTCTCTCAACCGATTCTTTCGTTTCCTGAAACACCTGCTGTTTTAGCAGAGAAACATGGTATGCCGCTCTTGAAACCGGAGACAAAGCGCTTCTACTACGTAATCTGGAGACTTTTTCCGATTGCAATAAATTACAGAAGAGATCGCAGGGAGATCCGTCGGGAGGAGGGTAAACTCGTTCGACCTGAGGTTTATAGAAGACACGGCAAGAAAGCTGTTGAGACTTTCATCGAACTAGGACCTGCCTATATCAAGCTGGGCCAGCTCCTCTCGGTGAGACCGGACGTCATTCCACAGCCGTACATTGACGAGTTTGCAAGGTTGCAGGACGAAGTTCCTCCCGCACCTTTCGAGGAAGTGAGACCCATTCTCGAAAAAGAACTCGGAAAGCCGATCCCCGAGGTTTTTGATTCGTTCGACCCCTCAGCGGTGACCGGCGCGAGCCTCGGGCAGGTATATCGGGCGAAGTACAATGACGACGAGGTCGTTGTAAAGGTGAATCGGCCCGGCATCCGGGAAAAAATGAGAGTTGATACCAAGGTACTTTTCAGGGTAGTTCCCCTAGTCGGTAGATTCATCGATCAGTCGCTCAAGGTAACCGCACAATCTGTTGTGGAGCAATTTTCTGAAACGATCAAGGAGGAGATGGATTACAAACTGGAAGCCAGGAGTCTCGTTGCCATAAAAAAGAACTTGAGCTCGCAAAAGGATATTGTGATTCCACGCATTTACCCCGAAGTTTCCTCCGAGAGCGTACTCGTTTTGCAGTACATCGGAGGGATCAAGATAAACAACGTAAAAGCCCTGGACGCTGCCGGAATCGATCGTAAAAGACTCGCAAGGCGTGTTGCAAAAATATTTTTCACAATGCTATTAAGCCAGGATCTCTTCCATGCCGATCCGCACCCGGGAAACATTTCGATCCAGGTTTCGGATTCTCCAGATGGAAAGAAACTCACGAAAATAGTTCTCTACGATTTCGGTATGACCGGTTCTCTGGATCCCGAGACCCGCCTTAAACTCGTCCGGTTCTATTCCGCTTTGGTGGATCTGAACTCGGAACGGGTCGTCGAAATGATGGTCTCTCTAGGACTGTTGCAACCCGATGTCAACCGGTACGTCATCCGCCGCGGAGTCGATCTCGCCCTCGCGGACATGCACGGTCAGAAGGTTGAAGAAACTGAAGTTAAGGCACTCCTGGAAATTGCCAACCGTACGATATACCAGTTTCCATTCCGATTACCAAAGAATTTGGTTCTCTACATGAGAATGCTTTCAATTCTCGAGGGAGTGTGCCTTGCCCTAGATCCTGACTTTCGGTTTGTCCAAATATTGGGAAATCTGCTAGAAGAAGAGGGCCTAGTCGAGGAGGCATATCGGGAAGAAATCAAAGATTTCGGGAAAAGAATCTCAAAATCGCTGGACGCTTCCATTGACGTGATGCCGTTGCTCAAAGGATTTCTCGAGCAAAACTACGATCCGACCGGAGTAAGAAGCTCCGAATACCGTTCCGGAAAACGTCGGGAGAGAAGAAGATTTCTCTTAGGTTTCAGTGCCGGAATTGGTTTGGCCGGAGTGACAGTCTCTCTATTCTATCTGGGATCGATCGACGGGAAGGTAGGATTCGTGATTTCGCTTGGTTTAATCGTGCTTTCGACGTTTTTCAGCAGAAGCTAAGCTATTCGACGACTACGCGTCCGACTCCCTTTAGGGGCAATCTGACTGTCAAGACGCCATTTTCATACTTCGCCTTGATCATTGACTGATCATCTTCGTCAACCTGAATTTTGACCGGAAGCATAATTTTCTTGTTGACAATTAGTGGTCTTTGTTCCCAGTATGTCATTCCATCTCTTTCAACGCGATCGCGCTTTGCACTGACCAGGAGTGAATTTTCGGACAATCTCGTCTTAATTTTCTCTTTTTCAAATCCAGCCATGTCGAACATTACGACTAGTTCCGATCCATCTTCAAACATATCAACTGGAGGAGAGATCAGCTCGTAAATGTCACGGGACCTGGCACCGATTTCGCGCATAAATTCTTTCGAGAAATGTTCCAAGAGCATACTCATAAGCTTTCAGAGGTCCTCGAAAGTTAAAAGAGTATCTTCGGTTGTTTTTTTGGGGATAAAAAATGATACCCAGTTTTTTTTCGCTTAAAAGCCGCACGCGTAATATTGTTATACCATTTCCGTCGGATGCCCGTTCGAAGAAACAAAATGGTTGAGGCTTATTGTGTAAAATGTAAGGCGAAAAGAGAGGTCAAGGATCCGAAAAAAGTTACAATGAAAAACGGAAAGCCGGCGACTCAGGGTATCTGCCCGGTTTGTGGAACAAAGATCTTTAGAATCGGCTCCGCTTGAGCGGCGTCGATTTTTGCTTTTCTCTGTTTTATCATAACTCCTTAGGCGGCGTCGGTTTTTAGGCGCCTCCGACTTTTTTTTCTAGCCAAACCCCATTGTAGCTTGGCCGTAGATTGCGGTAGATCTGGCTCGTTGTACCAGCTTCCCTTTGTACATGTGACGGTTGCTACGCGTTATCTCAAACCCGTTCTTGAACAGTAGATTCAGACACGCTTCGTTCAAAGCGGAAACCACAACGGTAGGAGCTTCGTCGAAGGTGAATTCCATCGCCCTCGAAAGCAAGCCTTCTGCAACTATCGGATCACTCGCAACCCAAGGTCCGAGCGAGCGTTTCTGTGCCACAATGAACCCATTGATTTGATGGTCATTGCTTCTTGACAGCAGCGTCCTTGATGGAAATTCGCCGAAATACGAGCGAAGAAGGCTCTTCCTGTCCACACCGAAAAAGGGAGCGTCAAAAGAACATATCTCTGAAAGCTCCTCGGGTGAGAAGACATTGATTATTGAACTGCCAACATGTCTAGAAAGTTCTAGTTTTCTGGTTTGTCGCAGAACGTGAGTTTGGTCAAGGGCAGTGAAGCCGTTCTTTGCATACAGCGGCTCCCCAGCATAGCTGGCATCAAGCAGGACCGTCGGACAACCAATTCCGTCAAGCCACTCCAAAAGCCTTCCAAGAATTGTCCCGCCCACGCCTCTTCTCTGTGACTTTGGACTTACTGCCATGAGACCAATGTACGCGAAGGGTCCGTAATTCAGTGCCGCCCCAAATCCAACTAGCTCGCCATCATTACTAGCTACCAGCGGGTGACTCTTTGGTTGAAACGAGAGATATCTCTCAAGCTCACGCCTCCGGCTAAAACTTACCTTGTACGCAGCTTTCATCATTTCGTCAATCTGATCAAAATCAGCTTCCGAAAGAAGATGAATGTCAATGCTCAAATTTTCTCAAATCTTGGTTTCGGACATAAGAATCACAATTAACCGGAACTCGATATATCAAATGCAGAAATTATTGAAAACTGACCTAAATGAGTTCACGACTCGCAATTTGGGCTCGATTTGGGTATTCGGCTAAATATCATTTTTGAGAGATTTGCTATTTCATTGGAGTTTTGGAGCATAGCGAAGCTTGCCCAGCTATTCATGTTCTCAAAGTCTAGCATCACTTGTGAGAATAGATCTCTTACCGTAAATCACACTTTTCAATGAGTAATTTCAAGACATTTGCTAAACTTCTCGGTGGTCAAAGAATTTGTCATCATTTTCCAATGCCCATAAATCGGAAGGTACTCGTTCGTTAGAGGTTTCTATGGATTGCAGGAAAAAAGCAGGAGTAGGGCACGGAATAGTTATTATCAGACAAAAAAGACAACGCAACCCGAGCCCAGACGCCTCACCAAGGTTGATGGCTGCATCAGGTTCCTACCAGAGTGCCCGGAGATCCAGCGTTTCGCAGACTGCTATTTTACCTGTTAGCTGGCACCCGCGGTGCTTTGAACAGGCTAATCATCCTTCGTTATTTGAAGGAGACCCCCGTTAACGCAAACAAGCTGGCGACCGAACTGAAGCTTGATTACAAGACCGTGCAGCATCACATCAAGATACTCGAGCAGAACGGTCTTATCGTGTCCTCGCAGAAGGGAGCCTACGGTGCAGTCTATTTCGTATCTCCCTACTTTGAAGCGGAATACTCTATTTTGGAGGAGATCTGGGCCAAAGTAGATAAAACAGCAAAGGAAACAAAGTGAAAATAGATATTGACTGATGTTTGGCTATATGTCGCGGCAGTCTTTGCGCTGGCAAATACTGTGCTGATCGTAATACTCGTTTCGCTTTACACGTCGAGTTTCAGGAAGATTAGATCCCCATTTGCCCTTGGTCTAATCCTGTTTGCCGTATTTTTCCTGATCCAGAATCTTGCTATCATAATCTTTTGGTACCAGCTTTACCAGCTCGCGCCCTCAGCGGTGGCGATAGTCAATTCGGCATCTCCGTACATGACTGTGATCAACTTGGTCGAGACTGTCGCCCTTATCAGCATCGTTCGGGTCTCCATGAAGTAATCTGACTAGACAATCTGAAATATCGAACGGTTTTCGTTAGACTCCCATGCCTATCCAGGGCAACATGGCCGTAATCGACTCGCAGGAGGCTAAGCTACCTGTGTATGTCAGCAAGCCTACAGAAACAAAAAGCGGTATGCCCGGTGTTATAATCATCCATGACTGGTGGGGTTTGGGAAATTACGTGAGAGAAACCGCGGATCAATTTGCTTCCAGCGGATACGTTGCAATAGCTCCCGATCTTTACTCCGGAAAGTACGCAAAAGATCCGGACGAAGCCCGAGAATTATCATCTGCCATTGATCCGGCCGTTGCAAAAAAGCTTCTCGACATTACGGACGTTTATCTGCGGGCTCTTGACGTTTCCAGAGTTGGCATTACCGGCTTCTGCTTTGGTGGAACGCTCGCATTTCAATACCTTTGCGATTCTAGGGAGATTAAAGCTGCTGTAATTTTCTATGCTTCAAATCTCCCCTCCGACGATCGATTGAAAGAAATAACCGCTCCACTCTTGATAATCTACGGCGACAAAGATCGCTCGGTCCCTCTAGAGAGGGTTCAACAATTAGAGCAAACTCTGAAAACCTTGGGCAAAGAGGCAAGGTTACTGATTTATCCTGACGCACCACACGCGTTTTTCAACAATGACAGCAAGCAAAACTACAGATCGGATGCCGCCAAAGATGCTTGGGAAAAAACGGTAGAGTTCTTCAACGAACGTCTGCTTCAGGATTGGATATCGTGAAATTCGTTCTATCGAAATCCGAATGTGGAGCTCCTCTTCTGTAGAGATAAATCTCGAATCCAATGACAAATTGGCGTCGTCGATTCTTAGATGAGAAATTCCCGGCATGCTATTGCGGCAGTGATGGTGGTCATTGTCATTGCGGTGGTCGTCGTGGCGGCCGGCGTGGGAAGTTATGTTGCTTTCAACCAGACCGGGACCTCTGTTACTTCAGTCTCAAGCACGGTCGCACCTGAAACAACATCCACCTCTGCATCATCTGTTACCACTTCTCCCTCCACTTCTACAGTGACAACCACATCAACTTCGTTGCCGTCAACTACGACATCGACAAGCTCAACGTCATCTTCCACCAGTTCAGTGGCCCAGGAAGAAACTACGATTCAAAATTTCACCACTATTTTGTTTTCAACAATAATCTCCGAGAGCACGAGCAATTGCTCTCTTAGTTACAATGCGTCTTCTCTAACTAGTCTTTTGACCACTAGTTTTCCACCCAGTCTGACCAAAAATCTATTGGGAAACTTTTCACAAATGTCTGTGTTCCTCAATGCATCCTCTTCTCTCGGCAGTTCTCAGTCCCAATCCAACCTCACGAACGAAGTGATTAGCGGCTCTTACTCTACGATTGGCAACCAAGTCATCAACGGGACGGCGTTTACTCTGATCGGAATCCACATCGACCTTTCAATAATGTCTACTTCCGAGAACGAGAGCGGAACGGTCTACTTCAATCCAGCGTGGAACGTGACCGTTATAGACTTGAACGGATTCAACTTTACCGGTTCACTGGCAACTCAACTCGGGAGCACTCTGATGATATTCTTCGAGCTCCCATTTGTCTACAATACCTTCGAAACAGCTCTACTACAGAATGCTCAGGTTTTGCATGAAATCAACCAGACAAGTGTAACGTTCGGAAACGTGACCATGAAGGTCACAAATTATAACGCAACTACTACGCTCCAAAATTCTACTACCAGTATCTCTTATGGATGCAGCTATTCCACCAGCGTGCAAATCAACGCCTCCGGTAACGGCATAGTACAGCTGGGAACGATTCCAGGAACGAACACAGAGATACTCACGGCAATAGTCTATCACGATACTGGCACGTCCGACGGGATAACTACTGCGGCAAATGGCGTTTTCCAGATCAAATCGCTGACACTTGCGCTGCCGTCCACTTCATCTTCGTCGAGCTCGACGACAGCAACAACAACTACTTCGCTGACATCAATCTAAGCAGTTTTTCAGATATCGCACTCGAGGATTTCAGGAGATATTCCGGATCGCTCTAAAGCTGCGCTCCGCAGTTTCCGCAAAATCGCTGACCCTGTGGAACTGGAGAACCGCATTTTGGACAAGCTAGCTGATGCGGTTGCTGCATCGGCGGTACTCCCGCAGCCGGAGCGGTGAACGGGGATTGATATCGCACCAGGTTTTCCCTGATTAGTCCGTAAGCTTTTTCCGCATCCGAGTTTGGAAGATCCTTCATATCGAAGGCTTCGCCTCCAAATCGAAGAGTCAGCTTTATCGTGGATCGCAAGATCCCTTTGTCCAAGACTACGTTTGAAATGTCCTGAAAGTTATAATCTGTGTAATCCTTCTTCAGTGCTAGATCGTGCGTATGACGAAATATGATCCGCTCGTTCGTAATGACCACACCCTCTATATTGATTCTGGGATGGTAGATTTTTTGCGGAATGTATAGCTCTACTTGCTCATTCGGCCCAAGTATTTTGGTCAGGTCTTGTGGTGGATTTTCCATTATTGCAAATGCCTTCTTTTACGCTGGTCAAGCCATCAGCACGATATCGTTCACTATTTACTTTTGCCCCAAGGACCAACAAGGAGTCGGAGTTATTCGAAAACCAGAATACTAGCGTGAAGGCGCCTGCTCGCGAATCATCTGTATCACGTGACCAAGGCTGCTTTCCGCATCAAACTGCCAGCCTGAATCATGTTTGTGCATCAGGTACGGAATGGTATAGTTTTGCGAGCAGAACCAGTCGGGATACGTGATATCACTGGGTCTCATCTTCAAAGGGCGCAGGCCGTTAGCTATGTAGCGAATTGTTTCGGACATTTGCGATACCGGTATTATCAGTTCGGCAACGTACTCACCCTCAGAGGTCATCATGTGATTCCAAGCGAATGGACAGGCCGTGAAAATTGACATCGCGTGCCGGACTGCTTCCTCAGACAGGGAATTGAAAAAATACATCATGGGAATCACCGAATGTTTTGCCCAGGAATCACTGCTCCCAATCCACATGAACTTGAATCCCGAGATCATCTTCGAGCCAAAGACATGGTTTCTCATATGGTACGAGATATCACTGTCAGTCAGATTCAATTTCTTTGAAATGTCGACAGACTTTGTCCAAGGATCGATTTGAAGAGATTTGATTATCTGAAGATCAATGTAATCATATTTTACTCGCAGATCCAGAAACCGCGACCCGGGAGATCCTCTGTAATCAGAATGCTGGGCTAAAAGCCGGGAAAAGTCAATGTCCCAAACGCGGTTTACATAATCATAATACTTTGTTTTCATTCCGAGGATTTCCTTCCAGAGTAACCTGCGCATGCGAACGTTTTCCACAAAGCCCATTTCTTCCAGCGCGATCAAAAGTTTTGAAAGTTCAGCTTCCTTATCGGGCGGTATCATGAACTCGCTGTCGAAGGTGTGGTTCGATAGCGATCTCGCATAGAAGTGAAGTCCCGCACTTTGATGCAGTCCACCGAAAAACGCGGCATAATCGTTCAGATCTGGTGAGACTTCAAAGCTGACCCTGAATCTGGAAAGACCGAATCGCGAAGGCTCGATCACGGGAGTTATGGAAATACCCTGATCCTTCAACCTGCCCATACGGAATCGCAAGGTCTGATATGGAATTCCTAGTTCTTCGGAGATCTTGTTCAAATTCCTCGCGCCATCGTCATCGATGAACGGCGATAACCTGGTTAGAAATTCTGTAACGTCGTCGGCAGGAATTCTCATTCTATCCCTACTAATCCTTTGAAGGTATTACCAACAAATACGACTGACCCTGTATGAAGGGCTGTTCATGCATCCGTGAAATTTAGTCTCGTGTAACTTTGCTATTTATTATAAGCGAATCTGAGCCTATCCGATTATTTCTTTCGAGGATATGCTGCGGGAAACATCTTCGGGTTTCCGTCCCGAATTTAGGAAGATTCACGTAATCATATAGAGTTTAAAGCTAAAACCGAAAAATTTTTCTAAAAGTGGAAATTGGGTTGGGCCATGTCCATTGACGAAAAAATCAAGGCAGGACTAATCGCACTCTCCGTAGTTTCCGCAATAGCCGTGGCTGCACACTTTGGACACGTTCCAGCGAGCCACCATCCGCTATTGGACGCAATCGGCCCCGGTCCTATATCTCACTAAAAAAGCGATTTTAATTAGGGCAGAGAATGTAGACGAAGTTTTAGTTCCCTGCCCTTCTCCTCCATTTTTCAATTCCTCGTAAAGGCTTATGGGCTGGGAACCATCTCTAGTTCATACTTCTACTTTGTCAGATGCAAACAGGAATCGGCTTTCTCCGCTGATTTTAAAGGTCGTCGCGGTGATTTCGTTGCCGATTCTAGTTCTTCTTGCGTTCTATTCGTCATTGAATGTCACGGCAACGAACGGTCCGCTTTTACCAAATTTTGGTCCCGCCGGTAATCTATTCAACCTGACAGCGCGCCCCGGACAGACTAGCACCTTTCCGGGAAATTTCACCACCGAGCAAAATTTGTCATTTCCAAATATTTTTCCAAACGTTTCAATTCCTTCAAGTTTGGTAACTGCTCTTATCATCGTTCTTCTGATCATCGTAGGACTATTTCTTGCAGTGAATCTGCGGTGGCAAAGTACATCCTTTGCAAGTGGATTTACTAATGACGAAGTCGAGAAGCAGAGGACCAAAGTAGCTGACATCCTCGATAAAGCTGTCCAGGAGTTAAGGCAGGGCAGCGAATACCGCAGGACCGTCCTCGAATGCTACAAGAGAATTTGCGAAATTCTGGAAACAAGATCAAAGATAGACGGCACCCCGCTGACGGCGAGAGAGTTTGAGACCTCGGTTGTAAACCGACTGAAGCTCGATTCTCCCTACCTTTCCCAGATGACAGACGTCTTCGAGGTTGCCCGCTACAGCAGCCACGAGATTTCAAAATCGGAAGCTGATCTTGCAATCAATTGTTTGGAAAATCTGAGCTCAACACTTCGCCAGACCACGGGGCAACCGTGAGTATCATGCAGCCCGCACCGTTTCTGGGGAAGAGTCGAGACGGAGAATCCAGAAGAACTCCCGCTCTTATCTTCACTGTTATTTTCTTTGTTGCGATTTTAGTTCTCTCTTTAGCTCAGAATTCGCAAATTGTCCTCGTACTGCTTCTTTACTTTTGCATCCTCGTTGAAGGAATTTCTGTATCTGCGCTGGTTCTTTATTCCAGAGATTCTCCCCCGAGTGAGCTTTATTCCCGTAATTCGACTGAAACCGAGAAGGTTCCGAGAGGGACTGACGTAGTGTCTTCAATGGACATCTACGTGACGTACGCGGTGCGCGGTTCCAGCCATTCAAGAAGAGAAATTGCATTCATTATCAAAAATCTCCTTAATGACCGACAATTGAGGCGTGAGTCCCGGGAAAATAACGATCCACGATTTCAATCCGATCTTAATGCGATCTTGAGGTACCTTGATGAATCTGCTCCCAAAGAGGGGAAGAAAGAGTCCAGAAAAGAAAGAGAAGCTTATCTAGCCAGCTTGGAGCGAGTGGTTGCAAAACTTCGCGCCGACAGTTTTCATACCTAGAGGGAGCAATTTCATTTGAATTCAGGTAGCGATCAAGAATCCGCACAGAAACTGCTGGACGCGGTCGGAGTTGCAATCGTCGGAAAGAAAGATGTGCTCCGTCTGATACTGCTCTCGATTCTATGCAACGGGCACGTTCTGTTCGAAGATCTCCCGGGCCTTGCAAAAACCCTGACCGCGAGATCCTTCGCACAGTGTCTTGGTTGCGAGTTCAAGCGAATCCAGTTTACCTCGGATCTCTTGCCCGCGGACGTTACCGGAAGTTACGTATTCAACCGCGCCACCTCTTTGTTCGAACTCCGAAAAGGACCGATCTTCTGCAACATACTCTTGGCGGATGAGATCAACCGCGCGCCGCCGAGGACCCAATCCGCGTTGCTCGAAGCGATGCAAGAGCGCCAGGTTACGATAGAGAACGACACTCTGAAGCTCGAGCGGCCGTTCATCGTTTTTGCAACCCAGAACCCGATCGAGTACGAAGGAACCTACCCGCTGCCGGAAGCCCAGCTCGACAGGTTTCTAGTGAAAACGAGTATCGGCTATCCCACGCCGGAGGAGGAGGCGATGATACTCGATAGGCGGTCCGAGAGGAGAAGCGATGATTTCAATCTGGAAACGGTCGTTGGAAAGCCGGAGCTCCTCGAGATGCAAAACTCGGTCGAGGCGGTCCACATCGATCGCGATGTTGAAAAATACATCACGGAGATAGTAGCCAAAACCCGCTCGCACGTCTCTGTCGAGGTGGGATCCAGCCCTCGCGGATCGATAGCGATAATGAAGCTTTCAAAAGCAAACGCATGGCTCTCGCAAAGGGATTATGTGGTTCCGGACGATGTAAAGGCCGTGGTGACTCCCGCCCTAAACCACAGACTGATTCTGACTGCTGACAACTGGCTGCGCGGTATCAAGCCGCAGAGCATCATCGATGAAATTGTAGGAAAAACTCCCGTGCCGAAAGTTTCAACTTGACTTTAGGTCGGCATTGACGCGACTCTGCCGCGAGCTTGCCAGATGCCAATCAGGAGGAGTATGGGCACAACAATGTCGATTAAAGGAATGATTATCAAAATCGCGGCAACCTTGATCAGCGTGCTGTCATATCTTCCTCCAACTCGCCACAGCCCCAGCATCACTCCTCCGATGACACCGATCAGCCCGATCAAGCCGCCGAGAGCCGTGACTCCAAGTCCAGCGAATATCCTACCGAAAACCGTTGGAAGTACCGTTGGCGTTACCGTAGAGTTTGTCGCCTGCTGCTGCGCTACGTAATTCAGCACCGCCGGCAGACCGCTGTAGATGACGGCCACCCCGATGTAAAGTATGGGCAGGGCAACTAGCAAGACAATTGTCAGGATTGCCGGGACGCGAAATCTTGCACGATCAACCGTAGCAAGCGCCCTAAATGAAGACCAGACGAGGATCAGCGCAAATATTTCAACGACAGCTGATACCAGAAGAGAAACATCGAGGTAAGTGTAGAACGCACTGCTCAGGTGTACGACCGGTGTTTTCCCCACAGTTGAGGGCGTCACAGTCACAAGGGACGCAAGACGATTTGCAAAAAACCCCGTTGAGTAACCAACTACCAAAGTCGCGAGAAAAATGATGGAAGCGATCATGAGCCAGCGAAGCGCTTTCCTGTCGGCGTCTCCGAAAGCGGCGGCGACCGGGGCATTCCCAGGATATGGCGGCGGCGGAACGTTGGAACCAGACGTTGGTTCTGTCTGTGCTGAAATTCTGTGCCCGCAGGAGGGGCAGTAGGCAGCGTTTTGCTCTATCACGTGGCCGCAGTAGGGGCAGAAGGGCATCCTGACTGGGATGTCCTTGACCCTCTTTTAGGCATTTTACCCGGGTGGTTTCGATTACCGAGATGTCCCTTCGCGAATTTAGCGATGGGACTGTCCCGCGTACTGTTCTTCCTGATGATGATCGTTGGTGGCTTCAAACCTCTGATTGATCTCGGACGCACGGCCCCTGAGGTTGTCCTCGAAGGGATGGGGAGCCTCGCCACTTTCTACGAGCAGCGGTTTGTCTGCAAGCAGCGAGTTCGGCATTATCAGGTAGCCCCCGCTCTCCCGTTCGAGGATCGTGTTGAAAGTACCAACGTTGCTCACGCGGCCTCGGAACGTGCCCCCATCTGACGTGATTTCCGGAATCCCCGAAAGTGACACTATTTGCCCTCTTCGAAGCGTGCTTGCAACCGTGGTGCTGCCCGATATCATCGGCGGCAGGACTTCCCTCAGCGCGTAGAGCAACGCGCCGCCAAATCCTATCGCAAGTGCCGCAGCAACTCCCCAGGACAGCGCGGTCGTCATCACGAACACGATACCCTGTCCTATGCCCAACTGTATGATCGCGAGATCGAATACAAAGAGGTAGATCAGGGCTTCTGCAACGATACTGATCAGCCTACTCCCGCTTACGCCATACCGCGGCAGGACGTCTTCAAGGGCCTTCCCAACGTAGGAACCGATCAACAGTCCGGCAAACAGTATGATCGCAACTCCGATCAAGTTTGGAATCCACGCGAGTATCCCTTCCATCGAGGCGGTCAGCGACGCCACTCCAAGGGCGCTTATCGCGTACACTATCACAACTAGGTACATCAGCCACTTTACGACACTGACCGCTATTTGACCCAAAGTCCGGCCGGACCTTGCAACCGCCTGGCCGACACGCGTGTTTCCCACATACTTTTCAAGCTGGGCTTTATCCAGACCCCACTTTATTGCCTTTGTCACCGCTCTGACGATCAGGTAACCTACGAGCAGGATGAGCAGCGAAGCGATCAAATTGGGGATAAACAGGACGACTTCAGTCAGGAAGACCGAAAATCCACTGAATAGGCCCGCCAAGGGTCCCGTCGTTTGAAGAGAGATCCCTTGTCCTAGTATCACTACAACTTCATGCATAAACTGATGACCTAAGAGCAATTGCTCTAACCTAAACAAATACAGCTTCAATAATGAAGCCAGTACCGGACTATAGAGAACCGCTCCATAGCGTCCACTTCGAACCTTCCTGAATGCAGATAGCTCGTAAAACGTCTAGAGATTATCATCCAAGATAACTGAGCTCTTTTGTAGAAGCACTGGAACGTGTTTCGTCAAAATGCACGCTCATCTTTCCCCGATTTCGGTGATAAGGAGCAACAACGGAGATGTCCTTTTGATGTCCACGAGCTCCTCGTGCACGCTGCCGTTTGTACTAAATTTTAGAATGGCGCATTTCAAGCTCTAGACGAGGAAACGTTCAAAATAAAGAGCGATCTCTGGCGCCGACAATGTCTTTGCCCTCTCAAGTTCAAAAATGCCGTAACTGCGGTACAAAGTTTGCTCCGGCTGTCCCGGTTGAGGCATTGCCAGTATTCAATACCGTGGACAAGTCCCAGTGGGCTGAAACAACCTGCCCGGCCTGCAAAGTTAGCTACCGCGTTGCAAGGCTCAGCAAAAACTCGACCGAGGTCATGGTGGTTCTCTCTCGAGGCCTTCCGCCGAAGGAGAGCATGATGATCGAAGTCAGACTACCACCCATGAAATTCGAGTAGTGATACTTCAGATTGAGGAGCTTTTCGTCAGCGTGCGGTAGGCCTGAGTTGCAAAGATGACGATTGCGGCTGAATTTACTATCAGGGAAAATAAGTAAAGAGAAGTGATGATCGGGGGGCGAAGAAGAGTCAGCAAGATTATCAGAGTAGTAGAGAAGAAAATTGTGTACGTCGTCTGAAACGGAATCAAGGATCTTCTTATCCTGATCATGTTTTCAAACACCAGCCTATCGACATAGTATCCGCCGCCGTCCTGCTCCTTTACGAGGCCCGCGTTCACCAGTTTGTTAATGTGGTACTGTGGAATCGACGCAGAACTCAAACCAAGTGCTCGCTGGATCTCATGCAGACCCATCGGCCGTCCTTCCTTGTACATGAACCTGTAGATCCGCAGCGTGGTTCCCTTGAGGACATCCTCGTCACCGGCAGGCCTCTTGTCCTCAGGCGACTTGTTGCCCATGATTAAACTAAATTCAAGTTCAGCCGTTCAAGGCTGAGGCGTCTTGAAGCTTTCTTTATTCGAACCGTTTTACGGTCATACTAATCATTAGTATTAAGTGGCGCCACTCGCGAGGGCTCCGGGATAGAATTGGCCGAGTATCGTAGGCAAATAGCAGTCGGTGGAATTGCCGCCGTCATCCTTGCTATTAGCATTGGTCTTGCAGTGATTTACGTTCCCAGTTTGAATCTGAATTCTACAACGAGCTCATCTTCATCATCAGCTTCAACCAGCATAACTACCACATCTTCGAGCAACCCGATTACTATCTATTTGAACAGGACGACCACCACGACTGCAAGCTCAGTCTTGAGCGCGGAGACGAGAAGTTCCAGATCGCAGACGGTCACTGTGACAACAACTGTTTACAGAAATGGGACTACCTTGTACAAAAGCGGTACAACGATCTATGCTAACGCAACAACGACGGTTACTGAGACGGTCACATACGTTCCCACGACGCCGTCGGGTGGTCCGGCCTGCCCGACTTTTCAAGGAACGGGCACTCCAGCCTACTGCGTTCCGGTGATCATCTACAACAGTCAGATAACTCCGGTACCCGCCGGGACACAACTTATGCTGAGGGCAGACTGGGCGAGTTTCGCTTCCTACCTTGCCTCAAACGTCGGGAACGTTGTGTTTACAGACTCTTCCGGCGCGCCGCTCTATGCATGGTGTGAGTCGAGTTGCTCAAACACGCAGACGATTTCTAACATCTGGATCAGGGACGACGCACAAATTCCTGCATCCGGGCAGCAACAAATTTTCATGTACATCTTCCCCACCTCGCAAATTCAGTACAGCAGTACAGGTTACTGGGGCGCGTTTCCAATCATTACTGGGACTTACGGCCAGTTCGACAACGGACCCAAAGTATTTGACTTTTACAACAATTTCAACGGCAGCTCGCTTTGCAGCTGCTTAACCGCCGTCCCATTCCTGGGTGGGTTGTACACCGGCGGCTCGGCTAATTACAGCGTTGGGAACGGACTGACGATCACCGCGACCGGCGCTCCCAGCGGCGCGGGATTCGGGTATCACGTCTACCTTAACACGCCAGAGTCTTTCTCCGCCGTGGATTCCAACGTCGTTTCGACAGACTTGCCCGCGAGCGTATCACTAGAGGCGTCGTACCGATACGAGGCGATGGATCTAGTGCCGCCGGCGACAAATTATCTGGACAACGGTTTTTACTCTTCGTACTCCGCGCTCGATTTTCTATGTGGGTGCGGCAACACTCTCTCAATACACCTTGATCAGGGTCCCGGAGAAAATGGCTCGGCTGTCACGAGCGGAAGCTTCCAGCCGTGGATCGGTGTCCAGTCGTTCGTTTGGACCGGCACTGGATCGCAGTTTGTAAACGTCATGGAGCTCCAGCAGTTGCACGGGACGAGCAGTGCTCTCTCTCCCTCACCAGCTTACGCGGACATTGCCTTTATCAACGGATTGCCCGCGCAGCACTACATGACGTTTCACTGGATGAGGACCAGAAACGCGCCGCCAAACAATGTGATGCCGACCGCCAGTTTTGGCGCACTTTCTGCCTATCCGTGAGAAAAGAAAAAGCATTTAGTGAGGGCCCTTGTATAGCAAGAGGCATCTCATGATCTGCCCGCTACTTCACAACGAGCCTGACGGCGCGTTCCGCAAGGTTCGTCTTGAGGGTGTTGAGGCCAGGGTCTGTCCTCGTTGCGGGCTCGTCTTTGTACCGAAAGAACAGTTATTGCAGCTCAAAGAAGAGTCGAAGACGAAGCAAATTCTAAAGTGGCCCTAGTTTAGGGCGTCTTTACATTTTAGCTTGCTGTCTGATCTTGCCCAAGCCTGCGGGAGCAAGATTGAACTGGATCGTTTTCAGGCGCGTCATCTCGTCAATGCTGTGGCCGATGCCTTCTCTGCCGAGTCCAGAATCCTTGTTGCCACCGAAGGGGAAGTAACCCACTCCGTGAGCGGGCGCGTCGTTAATCGCGACGGAGCCTTCCTCGAAGCTCTTCGCGGCCTTCCAGGCGGTGTAGAGGCTTTCAGTGAAGATGCATGAATCCAGACCGTATCGCGATTCATTCACGACCTTTATCGCTGCATCAAGATCCTTCACAGTAATCATTGAGACCACAGGACCGAAGGTCTCCTCCCAGGCAATTTTTGCATCCAGCGGGACATTATCCAAAACCGTGGGCTCAAAGTACGCGCCGTGATGCTTTCCGCCTTGCACCAATGTAGCACCCTTCGCTAGCGCATCATCCACCAGCGACTGGACCCTGGTTGCTGCAGCTTCGTTGATCAGAGGTCCCATCGTTATGCCTTCCTTCCGAGGATCCCCCAGCTTCCAGTGAACGAGATCTTTCATAATATGCGAAAGGAGTTCATCGTGCACGCTTTCAAAAACGAGAACGCGGCTGATCGCGTCGCACCTCTGCCCTGAAAACTTTAGAGCACCTTCCAGGATCTTCTTGGAAGCAAGAGCGATGTCCGCGTCATCTGCTACAACTGCGGCCCCCTTGCCACCGAGCTCCAGGTGAAGCTTTTTCATCTCGGACATTCTTGCAATGTGCTTTCCGGTTTCAGTGCTTCCGGTAAGAGTTATCATGCTGACAAGCTTGTGTCCTACCAAAGTGTCCCCCACTTCGCTGCCGCGTCCAGTAACTACGCTTACAACGCCGTCGGGGATTCCAGATTCTTGTAGCACTCTGGAAAGCAAGATTGCAGACAGCGGGTCATCAGTTGCTGGCTTGATCACGATCGCGTTTCCAGAGACTAGAGCTGGAATCACCTTTGCCACCAGCGAGAAAAGCGGGTAGTTGAAGGGAGTGATACACGCGATAACGCCCAGCGGCTCATGAATAACGAGCGCAAATTTTGCAACGGTGTCCTCCGACCAGTCCCCTGGAACGTACTCGCCGAAGATGCTTCTTGCCTCCTCCATCGTCATCTTTATCCGGTTCAGAGCCGCCTTGACCTCGCCCTGCGCTGATTCGGGGGTCTTGCCCGCTTCCAAAACGAGCGTGTTAACAAAGTATTCGCGGTTGTCCTCGATTATGTGGCGCGCGCGGTTGAGTATGTTTATCCTGTCAATTGCAGGAATGTCCCTGATCTTCTTTCGTGACGCAAACGCAACGTTCACAGCAGCTTCAGCATCCAGCGATGAACTACCCTGGACGCGTGCAATGACACGCCCGTCGATCGGAGACTTTACGTCAATGGTATTCTTGTTCGAGCTCTCCCGCCACTTGCCGTCGACCAGAATTTTGAATTCTGGAATGCCGTCTCTGATAGAGTAACAGCCCTCGAAAAGCGAAGGCAATTTCATAACGTTTTCAACTTCAGCAACTGTCAATTTTGTGGTACCCGAAGTACAGCTCAGGATTTCTTATGATATAAATCTGGTCATCAGATCATTTCATTCGCCCTAAAAGTGATTGCGAGCGAAGCTAGGTTCTGAGATCAGGTCCCAGCCTATAGTCCTCTTGAGAAAGTCATTACTCTATATTGAAAATAGGTTTAAGTGAGAGTCATCTCTTCTTCTGCCCCCTCTTTTTAGGCGCATTTACCTGATCGAGAAAGTTCGCAACTGCCTGCATGTACTTCTCGCGCTCCTCCCAGAACGGCATGTGCGAGCTTTTGGCGAATGTGATCCGCTTCGACCCTTTTATTCCGCGGTGGATGCTTTCCGCAACCTTCGTCGAGACCTCATCGTACTTCCCACCAGTTACGAGAGTCGGGACTTTGATCGTAGGTAATTTGTCAGTAACATCCCAATACATCATGTTCCCAAAAATCGTATACTCGTTTGGACCGTTCATGAACGAGTAGACTGGGCGGCTGATGTTATCCGTGGTGAACTGGACCTCTTCAGGCCACACCGGAAGCCTACAAACATGCTTTCGATAAAATACCTTTGAGGCACGCACATACTCGGGATTTTCGTAATCTCCGACGCTCTCATACTTTTCCAGAGTAGCAACAATCTCTGGTGGAAGTTCCGACTTCATCCGTTTCATCTCTTTAACAGTCAGTGGAACGCTCGCGAGACCTCCTGCGGTTATCAAGCTCTTCAGATTTTTCTGGTACTTTAGGGCGTAAGCTATCGCAAGGAGCCCGCCGTAACTCGATCCAAAAAGATTGACCTTGCCGAGATTCATTGCCCTGCGGAAGGCCTCGACCTCCTCCACACCGTACTCAATTGAGAAGATGTACTTGTTTTTGGGCATCTCGGATTTGCCCACGCCGAGCTGGTCGTAGAAGACGACTCGATAGCCGCGCTTGGCTATATCGGCGAGCGAAAGCAGATAGTTGTGTGGTGCCCCCGGTCCCCCGTGGAGACACAGGACAACACCCTTCGACTTCCCTTCGGGTTCAAAGGTTTGATAATACAGGTTGTAACCCAGGACGTTAACCATGCCTTCGTTCGATGATAGCTGGCTCATCAGCTTCATTACAACCGAACGATCCAGCGGTTAAAGTTTTTTTCCGAGTCTACTGGATACTCTTAACTTCCCGTTTTGAAAGATGCGCGTTTCAGAAGCTTGAAGTTATCGATAGCGACTATCCTCTGGGGGAAGATCACTGATCCCGAGGACTTTAGAAATGTGCTCTTGGATATCAGGAAGATCGGATTTAATGGCGTGGGATTTGAGACTCGGTTTCTCCCGAGCAAGTTTCTGAGAAATCCTGCTGAGCTTCCCGGAGTAATCGACGAATGTGGTCTGGAAAATGCGGGTTGCTATTCTTCGATGAAAAAAACAGACGTCGCATGGGGTAAGAAATCAAAGATGCCCCTTTTCTGGCTGGTCATTCGCCGTGAGAAAACTGTCAAACTGGCGATAAGGACGCTTTCGAAATTTGCAAAATCATGTCGTGAAGCCGCGATAATTCCGGCCTTGCATAACCATCTTGGCACATGCTTTGAGACGGAGGAAGAGATCGACCAAGCTCTCGAAAGCGTAGATGGTCTGAAGATATGCTACGACACCGCACACGCGGAGGCCGTGGGGATTGACCAGAGACAGTTCATACGGAAGTACCGAGACAAAATCGCACTCGTCCATCTGAAGGACCTGAGAAAGAAGGTGCCGAAAAGTAAGATATCTTTCACGAAGGATTTTGTTAACGTCGGCGACGGAATTGTCGACTTTCAAAATGTAATGTCCGCACTGGTTGATTACAAGTACGACGGCCCGATGATGCTCGAACTTGATGCGGCGATAGGAAAGAAACCTGGCGAGCTCGCAAGAGAAGGCTACGCCCGGGTCATGAATCTACTGAGCTAACCCCAAAAACAAAGGTTGCCACTGAGGGTCGTGTGCTTGTGGAACCCCTGATTTCTCTTGTTGTGCTCCAGCTCGCATGGTGATAGGTGTTGCGGACACACTGACCTGCACCCCTGCGGGGAAACCCTCTCAATCTTTCGTCTTGTTGTCTCGGCCAATTGTTTGTTTCAACTCTTCAATTTTTTTCTGCTGTGAGAGAAGCACGCTCAAAAGCAACGCCTCGGTTTCATGCCCCTTTGGAGCATTTTCGACGAAATCCCCGTACTGCATTGCGTTCTGAATCGCCTTATCGAAAGCGTTTCTGTCCTCGGGAGAAAGCGACTCGATTGATTTCTGCCACGCATCCAGTTCGTCTCTCAATTTTGAGTTTCCAAACAAATCTGGCATGAGTGCTGTAATAGTGCAGTAACTATATAGCGTTTACCTTGAAAAGAATTTAGGGCATAGCTTAGAGAATTTTCTGCTTGCATTGCACCGGGCAATTTGTGACGATGATATAAGGAATAATGGACAAACTAATTTGACAAAGGATCAACAATCTGAATGTCCGTGCAGATTCAAGGCGGCCTACGCTAATTCCAAATCATCGTCTGAGTACCTAGATTTCACTTATTCGAAACCTTGCGCAACGAATTCTCTGAGTTTTGCTGAAGCGTTTTCGGTTATTGGCCTACCGTGTCCCGGCAGGAGTACCGCGAAATCAAGTTTCGAAAGCTTCTCCACGGATTTTTTTAGCTGAGCGGAATCTCTGTTCAGAAAGTTTCCGGGCACTCTTAATTTTCCTGATCTGTCAGTGAGAATCGTGTCGCCTGAGAAAAGTACTTGCCGCGGTTTGTAAATACAAATGCTGCCGTCGGTGTGTCCAGGCGTGTAAATAACGGAAAAAGGTCCTATCGTGTCTCCATCGTTCAGAATAACATCCGGCTGAACGCGCTCCACCTTGTTAAAAATCCCAAATATTGCCATAAGGAGGTTCCCAAGACCAGAGGATTCTTTGATTTTCTTGATTTGACCAGAAACTCTCGGCGCGTCTTTCTCGTGAGCCGCGAGTTTTGCCCCGGTGGCTTTTTTCATGCTCGCCGCGCTTCCCGAGTGATCACCGTCGGCATGAGTGAGAATTATTTCCGAGATCTTGTTCGGAGATCTCCCGGTGCTCTCCAGATACTTCAGTATCTTTGCGCTGCCGGATGAGGTCCCGGTGTCAACTAAGAGAAAAGTATTTGGATCGATCTGGGCAAGGTAGGCGTTGGAAAATCCCATCGAAGGAATCTGCCAGACCCCTTCGAGAATCGACGCACTCTCCATGGAAATTGAAAGCAGTACAGTGCGCGAAATATAGTTTTGCCAACCGTCTGCAAAGTGTAAATGCGTAGGAATGCTCTGAGTTGTGAGATCTTTGAAGACATCGGGCAACACTGTTCTGGTCACCGGCGGATCATCTGGAATCGGGTTCGCGCTGGCAAGAGCATTTTCTAACAGCGGGAATAAGGTCATAATTTGCGGGAGGAATGAGGAGAAGCTTCAAAGGGCAAAGGAAAAACTCCCGGGAATTGAAGCAAAAAAGTGCGACATTTCGCAAAGAGAGGATGTGGAATCGCTTGTTAGGTGGATTGATCTCGAGTATCCTCAATTGAATATTCTGGTAAACAACGCCGGAATCCAGAGGTCAATTGAATTAAAAAAAGGCATTCAGGAAGTTGACAAAGGACAGGCCGATGACGAAATCTCGATAAATTTTAGGGCGCAAGTTATCCTGTCGGAATTTTTTATCCCAAACTTTCTGAAAAGACCGGAAGGGACAGTGATTGTGAATGTGTCCTCAGGGCTTGCCTTCGTTCCAATCGCAAGATTTCCTATCTACTGTGCCACGAAGGCGGCAATCCATTCATTCACGATGTCATTGAGGTATCAGTTGAAGGACACTAAAATCAAGATCTTCGAATTGATTCCGCCGACAGTCTACGACACTGAGTTGAAGGGCAGGCCGCTCGAAAAATCAGACTGGACAGTTTCCTCGGCAGAAGTTGCAGATGCAATGATGAAAGGTCTTGAAACGGATGAATTTGAAATTGCAGTTGGTTCGACGAGGAATTGGTTGAGAGCTTCAAAGAATGACCTGGATCAGGCCTTTGGCAATATCAACCGCTAGGCCTGTTGTTGTCTCAATCTGGATTTCGCAAAATGAAAGAGTGCGGAAGATTATAATGCAGGGGTAGAATTCTGACTCAGGCCGTGCGGTACAGATCCTACTTTCTATCTGATTTAGTAGCTCTGCCTGGGAATGCGGGATTATGAATGTGAGCTTTGTTTCCGTTTTCTTTCTGATGGTTTCCGGTGCAATTTCCAGCGCGCTGCTGACTTCGGGATACTTTCTTGCTTCGTTTGTCTCCGTAGGTCTAACGGTTGCGGGATTTTACTACCTTGACCGAAAAGAGAAAAAATCTCAAGCGATATTGGGGGACAAGCCTCTGTACTAGGGCAAAACCGTAAAGTGAAGCAGGACCAAGTCACCCCACTCGTCTCCACCTGCTACCGTGTAGGTTCCAACAGCAAAGGGAATTTGCCCATAGGTAATACACGTGCAGTTTTGAGTCCCCAATAGCTCCGTACAGCAGTATCCAACGAGAGGTATCTCCCTCTCGGCGTCACCAAGGGGAGTGATGTGCGGTCCACTTTCGTTGGCAAGTCCTGGTGAAGATATGGTGGTAGAAACAGAAGTCTTTGGGAAAGCGATCGTGTTCACATAGAAGCTCTGTGGATCAAAGAGAAAGAAAGCGGGAGGAAAGTAGACAGGGCAATAAGCCGCTTGGAAAAGAGGCAGCGGCGTTGCGCTAGTCACGTTTGATTTTGTGTAATAACCTTGCATGATCTCAATACCGTACGGCTGATTGAAGTTTGAACACATGCCAGCTGAAAGATCGGACAGTGCCCAGTTCTTTGCCGCAGTAATGTTGTTGACTGTTGGCAACGTATTGAAGAGAGAGATAAGAACTAGAATCGCGCCTGACTCATTCTTGAAGTGCGGGTTTGAAAAGATCACGCTTACATTCGTTGCAAGCTGAAGCTGCAGTCCTGTCACCTGATTGACATATTCAACCTGTTCAGGCGAGAGGTAGATGCTGGACGTCTGGACGACCGTTTCAACTGCGGTCTGGGTCACAGTGGTGGGTACTAGTGCGGTGACAAGTTGTTGAGTCGTCTGCGTCACGGTTGAAGCTGGAAGCGTGGTGATGCTCTTTGGAACGAAAAGAAAGTAGGTGCTCGTTGCAGATCCTAAAACTGTAATCAAAACTATGATTGCGACGACTGCCAAAATTGCAGCGCGAGATAGTTTCAATTCATCGAACTGCCACTTCTGTGAGATGGACTAGTTATTTATTTCTTGGGATCCGTTCGCTCTCTCCAAAACTTCTCAATGGACTTGAACCTTATTTTCAGATCAATAAACTCTGCGGCACAACAAAGCCTAAGATCTAAGGAACCGTTGAAGCAACCTCTTGTTCCCTCTCCGGAATTCCACGTATTGCTTCCCATGCCGCGAGGAGAATGAACACTTTTAGCAAATATCTACATGCTCTGCTGATGGAGAAAAAGTTTTATCGCTTTCACAAAAAACGCTTGTCCTTCTTAATGAAAAAGCCCATCTGATAAGGTAGGAAACGCGGTTTCTACTATGGTTGCTGTTGTTGCAATCATCGTAGTTATTGCTGCAGTCGCGACCGGAATTCTGATTTCATCTCAACATGGAAGCAGTACTACTTTATTGTCTTCTTCAATTACTAACACTAGCTCCATCACTACCAATTCAATTCCCAGCTCCAGCAATATCGTTTCATCTTCCTCTTCTTCATCAATCTCCACGGTAACTTCGTCCGCGCAGTTATCAACGAGTCATTACTCCGGGCAAATCTTGGGTTCTTACTGATTCGAATCCTCCTCTTAGTGCTGCCAACGTGAATGTAACCTATTCTATGACCATTACCGGTTTAGGTAATCTCCCTAGTTCTGTTGATCTACAGCCGGCGATGTCTTCGGGAGTTGCTGTCATTTTTTCACCAAGCAATATTTCACTTCTCTCCCAAGCAAGCGTCCAAGCGCTCATTTCCGTAAAAAATGGTACGAAACCCGGGAACTACAATCTTCAGGCTGTTGCGGATGGCGGAGGTGGAAGCTTCAACTTGTCACTTTCAATCCAAGTGGTACAATACCTTGTCGCGATCGAACCAATTTTTGCACCGGGCAACCTCACTGTTACGGTCGGAAGTACGGTCACCTGGATTCGACTTAACGCTGGGCTGGGGGAGCATGAAAACAATGGCAGTCAGAACATTGTTTTCAATAATCACATGGCAAGCTCCCCACAGCTTCTTCAGTGGCAGAGCTGGAGTTATGCATTCACCCAAGCCGGCAGTTTTCCCTACACGAGCACATATCAAAACGAAAGTGCTGTAGTAACCGTGATCCCCAGTTAAGTCACCCAAGTAAGCTTAGTTTCCCGGGACCTAATCGGGAATCTAAAGAGAATTTGCCACGAATTTTAGGCTGAGGAATTCTTCGAAGAAGCCCCCGCCAGCTTTTGTCTGAAAGCGCAAGTGAGTTACCAACAAATGGCCGAATCATCTCGCAATGAGCATGCTAACCATTGATAATAATCCGAAGCTTTTGCTCGACAGATGCCGAATATTAACTCATGGGCCATTGAAAAAGTGCGAAGCTTAAATGCACTTTTCAGAGGAGGTTGCCAACACCTTACCGGTTAGACAAATCAAAAGTGCTATTACAATTGGAAAACTTTGAATCAGAACGAATTCCAGAATCATTGTTGAGAAAGGGGCGTAAAGATCCAACGGGATGGGTGCTTTTCATCCCGTTGAAAGACGAAAAGGCAAAAACAGAACGACTATGATAGGCCACTCGGGCGCTGAACATCTTCCCGTCCGGTGAATTCTGTTTATCCACCTCCGGAAAATCTTCGTAACTAAGTGCGACAGATTAACTGAATCCTAGCAAGTAATCCATCTTGCCTCGTACTGCAACTGATCGGGTACTGCCTTCAATTATCAGTGTGTCACTGGTTCATGTGGCACCGGCAAGGTCTCCCTGACATTCATAGTACCTTACTTCGGTGTCGGAAAGTATGTTTTCGTCGGAACAAATTCGCAGCACAAGTGGCTCTTCCCAACTCAAATGCATAATTGATCCTCACGCAGCGTCAAACTGGAAGTAATGACAGTCTTGAACTGATCTACTCGCGAACCTGAAAACTAACTGTCCAAAAAATCAGGATCTACTCCACCTGCCGCGCACGGCCCACTTTGCAAACAGTGCACCCTCGACGGTATCTTTCTGAATCGCTCGAAAGTATATTTGGGTGTAACACTCAAAGAAAGGAGTAACGGGCGTAACAGTTCAGAATTGCCTTTCAAAGAACGGGAAGAGTACAACAATTACAAACGTGGGTATATGCGGAATTATCGCCAAAGCAAGAAGGTAGCGTCGTCCGCTAAAACTGATAATCCAGAAAGAATGGTTGTTGCTCCTAAATCTTCGCTTGCCGCCGTTAACAATGCAACCCTTAGCTTCAAAGCAATTGAAGAGAGGGAAAAAGTCGAGCAGTTGAAGACGCGTATATACATCGCTTCGCAGTACGGCGTATCTTTAGTCAGCCCCTTCTGGCAGTCGATAAGAAGGGAGTATCTAGCCAAGTGCGACGTCCTCTTAAGCCAAGGAATCCTCGATGAAGAGTGGACGACTCTCTTTGAGAGATTGAGATCCGATGTGATAGACATCGAAACACTTGTTGATGCGCCCCCGGAATATCTCGATAGGGTCCACCTAAAGTTTCAGCCAGATCTCCAAGCTCTGGTTTCCGCTGTGAGGAATATGCGGCCGTGGCTCCCTCGTTTGCGAAGCAAAGATGGTTTACAAACTCCTACAGGATTAGGATGGTAGGAGTTCCTCGCCTCGGTGCTGCCTAGCACAATCCCTTTTTCCGCGAATTGTACATGGTTGTTGCGTGCAGACAAAGAGCAAACGCGCTTACAAGACTCTCCGGCTGAACGGCGCAATGCTGACTCTTTACTTTGGCGACTGTCTAATTGGAATGCGGAGCGAGCTTTCCCCTGGTTCCGTTGACGTTGTCGTAACTTCGCCGCCGTACAATATCGGAATAATGTACGGCAAGCACAAGGACGATCTCCCGCGGGAAAAGTATCTGGAGTGGATGTCGGAGTTTGGCAACCAAGTCAAAAGAGTCTTGAGCGAGAAGGGCTCGTTTTTCCTGAACGTCGGCAACACCCCAAAGGACCAGTGGATCGCGTGGGACGTCGCGCAGGTGCTTCGAAAGGACTTTGCATT
>Ga0335085_10000311_pt1 | contig 145244 bp, 136 predicted proteins | sample Lox_Sample_45_FD_206712 | JGI IMG/M metagenome (GOLD analysis project Ga0335085, IMG submission 206712) | Soil microbial communities from Loxahatchee National Wildlife Refuge, Florida, United States - Lox_Sample_4.5 | ecosystem: Environmental > Terrestrial > Soil > Wetlands | place: USA...
GAATGTCTCTCGGCCAGCTTCTCGCCGACGAGCCTATGCCATCGCCACAGGGCGACGACGAGCACCGCGGCAAGCGCCAGGAGGCTGGCGAGACCGAGCCAGCGCTCGGCCCGGTGCACATGGACCAGGGTGGCCTTGATCTCAACCGTGAAGAAGTACGCTGGTCCGAAGAGCAGCGGAACGCCGAGCAGGGCGGCCCCCGCGTCCGCCACCACGAACTTCCAGAACGGGACGCGCGCGGCGCCGGCGGTCAGAAACGCGGCGGCACGGAATCCCACGAGATGCCTCGCCGTGACGACGGTTTTCAGGGCATGCCGTCGATACGCTGCCTTCAGCCACTGCTCCCGCGCTGGCGGCATGACGAGCCGGACCAGCCGCCAGTTGAGGACCGGCTCGCTCCAAAGCCGGCCGGTCCAGTAGAGCACCATATCGCCGGAGAGCACCCCCACGAAGCAGATCGGGAGGGCAAGCCACCACCGGACAGCTCCTGTGTGACTCAGCACGGCGGCGGCGATGACCGACATCTCTTCCGGGATTGGGACGCCCAGGCTCCCGAGGAGGAGCACGGCGAAGATGCCGAGGTACGTAAAGTTGTTGACGAACTCTTGAAGCGCCTCCACGCCATCCTCCTTTCGGCGTGTCAGCCGCTGTGAGGCGCCGCGCTTGCGGCGACACGCTGGAACACGCGCTGGGCGTCGCCCCCGAGGACCAGGCGGCGAAGCTGCGCGAGCCGCGCATGGGCGGATACTGCTCCGTGGCCTGCGTTCCGACGACTCCTAGCTATGCCCCGAGGCAGCCCGCTCACGCAGGCGATCGTCGTAGAAGCTGGCCAGTGCCTCCAGCAGCGGTGCCGTCTCCCCGGAGTACGAGGAGCCGTGCATCACGGCCAGCGTCCGGGGCGCGAGCGCGGCAAGCCGCCGGATCGTGGCGCCGGTATCGGGCGTTAGAGCCGTGTAGCAGCCGCTCTGCCGCCCCTCCGGAGCCGTAGGCACAGCGCTGAGTACGACCGATGTATTTGTAACGAGGATCGAAGCGAAACATGGGAAAACTTCGCGTCCTGTCGGGACGCGAAGTCTGTCGCATCCTTCAGGAGCACGGGTTCGTCGAGGTGCGCCGGCGCGGAAGTCATATCGTCATGCAGCGACGCACCGACGCCCATCCCAGACCACCGGCACCCTCGCTCAGGCCCCGGCTTGGTCTCAGCGCTCATTTCTGCACCGAAAAGTAGCTAGAGGCTTGTGCTCCGGCGGGCCGTCTATGGCATCCTCGCGCGGTACCTCTGGCGCGAGACACCCCGGATGGCGAAACCGCTGGCCCTAGTTGCCGCCGCTGGCTGGGTCATAGAACCCCACAATGCCCAGGGGGACGCCGAACACGTAGTCGTACCAGTGCCAGCCAGGTGTTAGATCCTCGCCTCGGCCCGTGCACGAATCCACCTGGATGGGAGGCTGGCCCATCCACTTCATTTTGCAGTCCGACTGTGCCGCCTGTTGCGTCGCACACCCCGCTAGCAGCGCCATCGCCACGAGCCACCTGATCATGCTCGCAAGATTATCTCCACCGCGGGGAAAGGTGACAAGCCTGCGGAATGCTCCAAGCCTGTTCCTCGCGAGAGGCGCATCGCTAAGCACCGTCAGGCGGTCAGCGGGCATGACCCAGGGGATGATCAGCGTGCAATGAAATCGCATACTTGAATTATGTAAGTTCGCGCGTGTCCCGTTGGGGACTTGAACCCGTGTCGCCCGCAGCTTCCTGTGGGTTTCTACGGATCCAACTTATACCTAATTGACTCGAACTCTGCGCGGACCGAATCATGCGTCGCGATCCGTTCTAATCGGGAAGCATGAGGCTAGGTCGATGCCCCGAAGGCTACGGATCAGAACAGTCATCGATAGATCATTCAACCGGGCTTAGGGTGGAGGAGGGCCTGAAAAGCCAGAAGGCAACTACCCCCATGACCTTCGGGGGAAACACCCCAAGACACCAGATCCGATTCCCTGCGATTCCGACGGTCTGCTTCGCCTCCCCATCATCGATGGGAGGTTCGGTCCGATTCCCAGCCTCCCAGTCGCTGTCCCAGAGAAATCCCACGGGCGAGACCAAGGAATCCGCACGGTCAGCGGCCTGGGTCGCAGTCTGTCTCGGCCCCTGCCAGTCCATGAGATCACCCCTCCGTCGGCTCTATGAAGAGCTTACCCCTTGCGAGCGGATCGTCCGGGGGATCGAACTCGGGACATGCAGTACCTGGCTACGGAGCGTGCGGGTGCGCCGCCCACCGAGCCGCTCTTCGTCGTGCGATTCAAGATCAAAGGCGGAGGGTGGCGTCAGGAGCGCATGAGAGACCACCGGGTCTTCAAGGTGGTCAAGGCTCTGGGTAAGCAGGCAGGGCTCGCCCAGCTTCATCCGCATGCGTTTCGGCATTCGTGCGGCGTAGAGCTGTTGCGGAGAACCCGCGGCAATCTGCGCGCTGTACAGGAGCATCTGCGGCATTCCGACATTCAGACCACGACCCTGTACACTCGGTTGACGCAGGACGAGCTTCAGAGAGTCGTATCCGTGTTTGATAGGAGTGGGGAGTAAAACAAGGATTCTCGACCCATCATCGCGGGACTAGAACTCGACGGCGAAAACACCCTTAAGAATCAGGGTGGTGACCCCGGCGGGATTCGAACCCGCGATCTCGACCTTGAAAGGGTCGCGTCCTGGGCCAGGCTAGACGACGGGGTCCCTGGACTGCCGCAGCGACTCGGACGAACAGCGGCATGATAGCAGGCCCGCGGTGAGGCCACAACCGCGGGACGGGCTCTTGACAGCGGGGCGCGCCGATGGTGCGATGCCCGCCATGCGCGGCAAGCAGGTCTTCATGGAGAGCCTGATCGCCCACGGGGTGGAGTACATCTTCGGCAACCCCGGAACCACCGAGAGTCCCATCCTCGACGCCCTGCTCGACTACCCGCAGCTCCGCTACGTGGTGGCCCTGCACGAGGGCGTGGCCCTCGGGGCCGCGAGCTACTACGCCCAGACGGCCGACAAGACCGCGGTGGTCAACGTGCACGTGGCGCCGGGTCTCGGCAACGCGCTCGGCATGCTCTACAACGCCTTCAAGGCGCGGGTGCCGCTGGTCGTGACCGCCGGGCAGCAGGACACCCGCCTCCGCCTGCGCGGGCCCGTGCTCGGGCACGATCTGGTGGCGATGGCGGCGCCGCTCACGAAGTGGAGCGTGCAGGTCGAGCGCGCCGACGAGTTCGCGCTGATCATGCACCGCGCGCTCAAGATCGCCACCGACCCGCCGGCCGGGCCAGTCTTCGTCGCGCTGCCCATCGACGTGCTGGAGCAGGAGACGGACCTGGCCCCGTTTCCGCCGGGTCAACTCTACCGCGCGCCCGAGCCGGACCCGGCCGGGATCCAGGCCGCGGCCGCGCTCCTGCTCGCTGCCCGGCGGCCGGTCATCGTGGCGGGCGACGACGCGGTCAGCGCCACGGCCGAGGTGATGGCCCTCGCGGAGCGGCTTGGCGCGGCGGTCTGGTGCGAAGGGATCCGAGCGCAACAGGTGATGCCGAGCGCGCACCCGAGCTTCCGTCTTGGCCTGCCCTTCGACGCCGCGGCCATCCGCAAGGCGCTGGACGGCGCCGACGTCGTGCTGCTGGTCGGCGGCCCCTTCTTCGAGGAGGTCTGGTTCGCGCCCGGCTCGCCCCTGCCGCCGGACGCGGCGGTGATCCACCTGGAATCCGCGCCGGAGCGCCTCGCGCACAACCTGCCCGTGGTCGTCGGGCTCGTGAGCCATCCGCGCGCCGCGCTGGCGGCCATCCGGGCCGCGGTGGAGCGCGGGGCCGGCGCCGCCTTCCGCGGTGCGGCCGCCCGGCGCAACGACGCGCTCCGCGCGCTGAAGACCCAGGAAGCCGAGGCGCAGCGCGCCCGTGCGGCCAAGCGCTGGGATCACGCGCCGATCTCGGTGCCGCGCTTCGTGGCCGAGATCGAGGCGGCCCTGCCCCCCGACGCCATCCTCGTCGACGAATCCATCACCGCGAGCATCGATCTGGCCCGCACCGTCCAGTTCGAGCGGCCTGGTGACTACGTCGGCGCGCGAGGGGGCGGCATCGGCCAGGCCCTGCCCGGCGCCCTCGGCGTGAAGCTGGCCCATCCCGACCGTCCGGTGGTCGCGCTGTCGGGCGACGGCTCGGCGATGTACAGCATCCAGGCGCTCTGGACCGCGGCGCATCACGATCTCGCGGTCGTCTTCGTGATCCTGAACAACCGCGAGTACCGCATCCTCAAGCACAACATGGATACCTATCGCCAGCGGTTCGGCGCGAAGCCGGACCGCGCCTACCCGAACATGGATCTCATCGCCCCCGACCTCGGCTTCGTGGACATGGCGCGGGGCATGGGCGTCGAGGGCGTGCGGGTGACCAAGCCCGGCGAGCTGCGGCCCGCGCTCGAGCGGGCGCTGGGCGCGGGTCGCCCCTTCCTGTTGGACGTCGCGATCGAAGGCCGCGCCTGACGCGGCGGCGGGGGCGCTACTTCGTGTAGGAGACGAAGAAGGAGCCGAACTCGATCGGCTCGAAGCAGTCGGGCAGCTCGCCGTGCTTCCAGGCGCCCGGGATCTTCTGCAGCCGGAAGTTCAGCTCGTGACCGAACCGCTGGTAGAGCTCGCCCTCGCTGAACACGCGGCAGTGATCGGCGTAGCCGTGCACCGGCGCGTAGTCGGGAATGGGGCCGCGGGCGCGGAACTCGTGCATGGGCACCACGAAGCAGAACCGGCCCCCCGGACGCAGCACGGTCATGATCGAGCGGATGGTCTCCTCCACGTCGCGCACGTGCTCGAGCACCGCGAAGGAGTAGACGAGGTCGAAGGTCTGACCCGGGAAGACCTGGTGGACCTCCTCGGCCAGCCCCTGGCGGAAGCGTGCGTTGGCGAACCGGTTGAGCTGGTGCGCGATCCGCACGTTGGTGGCCGAGACCTCGACGCCGTCGACCTGCATGTCCGGGTGCCGCGCGGCCAGCGCCATCGCGACCCCGCCCTCGCCGCTGCCCGCGTCGAGCACGCGGCGCGCCCGCACCGCCGCCACCTCGCGCTCCAGTGCCTGGAACTCGGGGTCCCGGCCGCGGCGCTCGATCATCTTGCGGGTCTTGCGGCCGAGCATCATGCGGATGCGCTTCTCGATCAGCTTGAGGCCCATGCGCCAGCGCAGGTGGCGATACTGGTCGTCCTGGGCCGAGATGTAGGCCTCGCGGCTGGCCAGATGCGTGAGCCACGAGCGGATGCGGGCGGCCTGCTCGAGGTAGCGCGGATCGGGATGCGCCCCGTGGGCGGCCTCGACCATCTCGAGCGCCCCGTAGATGTTCTCGCGGTAGAGCTCGAAGCGCACCGCCTGCAGGGTCGCGTCGAAGTCTCTCGGGTCGGCCCCCAGCCGCGCCAGGGGACCGGACGCCGCCTCGCCCGCCGTCACGATCCGGCCACCGGGCGCGGCGTCATGTCGCTCACGGCGGGCCGCCGGCGGGAAGCGCGCTCCCGGAAGCGCTCCAGATACAGATAGATGACGGGCGTGATGTAGAGCGTCAGCAGCTGGGAGAGGATCAGGCCGCCCACCACGGCAAGGCCGAGCGAGCGGCGCGAGTCCGCGCCGGCGCCGAAGCCCACCGCGATCGGCAGCGTGCCCATCAGCGCCGCCATGGTGGTCATCATGATCGGGCGGAAGCGCAGCAGGCAGCCCTGGTAGATCGCCTCGGCGGCAGGCTTGCCCTGCCGCTGTGCGTCGATGGCGAAGTCGATCATCATGATGGCGTTCTTCTTCACGATCCCAACCAGCATGATGATACCGACGAAGCCGTAGAGGTTCAGTTCCTGGTGGAAGATCAGCAGGGTCAGGAGCGCGCCCACGCCCGCCGACGGCAGGCCGGACAGGATCGTCAGGGGATGGATGAAGCTCTCGTAGAGGATGCCCAGGATCAGGTAGATCACGAGCACCGCGGCCAGCAGCAGGAGCCCGAGCCCCTGCAGCGACCGCTGGAAGGCCTGCACGGTGCCCTGGAAGCTCGTGCTGAGCGTGGCGGGCAGCCGCAGCTCGCGCTCCACTTTCTGGATCTCCTCCACCGCCTGGCCCAGGGCAACGCCGGGGCGCAGGTTGAACGAGATTGTCACCGCGGGCAGCTGGCCCAGATGGTTCACGGTCAGTGGACCCACCGTGCGGGTGAGCCGGGCCACCGTCCCGAGCGGCACGAGCTTGCCGCTGGACGAGCGGATGTAGAGCATCGAGAGCGCGGCCGGGTCGCGCTGGTACTGGGGCAGCAGCTCCATCATCACCCAGTACTGGTTGGTCGGAGTGTAGATGGTGGAGACCTGGGGCGCGCCGTAGGCGTTGTTCAGCGCGTTCTCGATCTGCATCGCGGTCACGCCGAGCGAAGAGGCCTTCTCGCGATCGATCTCCACGAGCACCTGCGGGCTCGTGATCTGCAGGTCGGAGTTCACGTCGAGGAAGCCGGGCAACCCCTTCATCCGGTCGTACATCACCGGCGCCCAGTTGTAGAGGCTCTGCAGATCCGCGTCCTGCATCGTGTACTGGTACTGGCCCTTCGTCAGGTTACCGCCGATGCGGATGGTTGGCAGCACCTGCGGGTAGACGTTCATGCCCGGGATGCCGGAGAGCTTCTTCCGGAGATCCTGGACAATCTCGTCGGCGGTGGGCCGCTCGGAGGCCGGCTTCAGCAGCATGAAGATGCGGCCGGTGTTCATGACCACGCTCGAGCCGCTGGCCCCGATCGCCGAGAAGAACTGCTTGACGTAGGGTTGCTGGCGGACGATCTCCGCCGCCTTCACTTGGTGCGCCATCATGCCTTCGAAGGAGATGTCCTGGGAGGCCTCGGTGAACGCGAAGACCTGGCCGGTGTCCTCGTTGGGGATGAAGCCCTTGGGCACGATCACGAACAGGTAGCCGGTCAGCAACACGGTGGCGAAGAAGGTCATCAGCGTGAAGCGTGGGTGCTCGAGCACGAGCTGGAGCGTGCGCTCGTAGAGGGAGAGCATGGCCGTGAACACGCGCTCGGAGGCCGCGTAGACGCGGCCGTGCGCTTCCCGCGGCGGCCGCAGGAAGCGGCTGCACGCCATCGGGGTGAGCGTCAGCGACACCACGCCGGACACGATGACCGCGGCCCCGATCACCACCGCGAACTCGTGGAGCAGCCGGCCCACGATGCCGCCCATGAACAGCACGGGCAGGAACACCGCGGCCAGGGAGGCGGTCATGGACACGATGGTGAAGCCGATCTCCCGCGCGCCGACCAGAGCCGCCTCCATGCGGCCCTTCCCCTCCTCCATGTGGCGCACGATGTTCTCGAGCATCACGATCGCGTCATCCACGATGAATCCGACTGCCAGGGTCAGGGCCATCAGGGAGAGGTTGTCGATCGTGTAGCCCAGCACGTACATCACCATGAACGTGCCCATGATGGACATGGGCAGGGCCAGACTCGGGATCAAAGTGGCCGAGACGTTGCGCAGGAACAGGAAGATGACCAGCACCACCAGGGCGATCGCCAGCAGCAGGGTGAACTGCACGTCGTGGACCGAGGAGCGGATGGAGACGGACCGGTCGTAGAGCGTGTTCAGGTTCACGGAGGCGGGCAGCTGCGCCCGGAAGGCGGGGAAGATCCGGTTGATCGAGTCCACCACCTCGATGGTGTTTGTGCCCGGCTGCTTCTGGATCGCCAGCACCACCGCCCGCTCGTCGTTGAACCAGGAGGCCACCTTGTCGGTCTGGACCCCGTCGATCACGCGGCCGAGCTGCTCGAGCCGCACCGGCGAGCCGTTCCGGTAGGCCACGATCATCGGCCGGTAGGCGGCCGCGTTCGTGAGCTGACCGGTGGCCTGCACGCTGAAGGCCTGGTTCGGCCCCCACAGGGTGCCGGTGGGCAGGTTCACGTTGCTGTCGGCCAGGGCCTTCTGCACCTCGTCGATGCCGATGCCCAGCGTGGCCATCGCGCTGGGATCGAGCTGGGCCCGCACCGCGTACTTCTGCGATCCGAAGATCTGCACCTGGGCCACGCCCGCAATCGTGGAGATGCGCTGCGACAGGTTCGTCTGCGCGTACTCGTCCACCACGTAGAGCGGCAGCGTCGGCGAGCTGAGCGAGAGGTAGAGGATCGGCTGGTCGGCCGGGTTGACCTTCTTGTACGACGGCGGCGTCGGCATGCCCGGCGGCATCTGGGGCTGCGCGGCCGCGATCGCCGCCTGCACGTCCTGGGCGGCCGCGTCGATGTTGCGCTCGAGAGTGAACTGGATGGTGATCTGGGTGTTCCCGAGCGCGCTCGTCGAGGTCATCGAGTCGATGCCGGCGATGGTCGAGAACTGCTTCTCGAGAGGCGTCGCCACCGCCGAGGCCATGGTGTCGGGGCTGGCGCCGGGCAGTGCCGCGGTCACCTGGATGGTCGGGAAGTCGATGTTGGGCAGGTCGCTCACCGGCAGGAGCCGGTAGGCCATGACGCCGAAGACCAGGATGCCCGCCATCAGCAGCGTGGTCATCACCGGGCGGCGGATGAAGAGATCGGTGCTCATCCACCCGCCTTCGGGGCAGCCGCCGGCGCTGCTTTCACATCCACCCGCGCGCCCGGCACGAGCCGGAGCTGGCCGTCGGTCACCACCCGCTCGCCCGCCTGCACCCCGCTCGTGATCACCACGTCGCGCCCGTCCGGGGCGCCGGGCACCACCGGCCGCGCCTCCACCGTCTGATCCGCCTTCACCACGAACACGTACTGGCCCTTCTGGCCGGTCTGCACCGCCTGCGACGGCACCACGAGGGCACCGGGCTGGCGGGTGAGCGTGACGGCGACGTTGACGAACTGGCCGGGCCAGAGGGCGTTCTCGTTGTTCTCGAAGGTCGCCTTGAGCTGGATCGTGCCGGTGCTCGGGTCCACCGTGTTGTTCACGAAGGTGAGCTTGCCCCGCACCACCCCGCCCGGCGCCCCGGCCACCTGCGCCTCCACCATCAGGTCGCCCGCGGCCCGGTAGCGCACGATCTCGGCCAGCTGCGCCTCCGGCACCGAGAACGTGACGTAGATCGGGTGGATGCGGTTGATCACCACCATCGGGTTACCCACGTCATTGGCCTTGACCACGTTGCCCTGGTGCAGGAGCAGGTTGCCGGTGCGGCCGCCGATGGGCGCGCGGATCTCAGTGTAGGAGAGCTGCACGCGCACGTTCTCCACCGCCGCCTCGTCCGCGCGCACCAGCGCCTTCGCCGTGTCCACCGCGGCACGGTCGGCGTCGAGGGTGGCGGTAAGCGTGAGCTCCTTCGTCCGGATCTGGTCGTACTGCTCGCGCGCCACGAAGCCACCCTCCACCAGCTTCTTGTAGCGCTCCTCCTCGACCTTGGCGTTCTCGAGCTCGGCCGTGTCCTTGGCCAGGTTGGCCTCCGCCTGCTTCACCATGGCCTGGTGCTGGGCCAGCGTGGCCTGCGCCTGCAGCAGGGCGGCCTGCAGCTGGCGCGGGTCGATGGTGAAGAGCATGGAGCCCGCCGGCACCTCCTGGCCCTCGCCGAAGTGCACCTTCATCACCTCGCCGTTGATCATGGACAGCACCGACACGGTGGCCAGCGGCTGCACGTTGCCGATGGCCCGGATCTGCACCGGCACGTCGCGCACCATGACATCGGCCACCGTCACCGGCACGCCCGGCGGTGCGCTCTTGGCGGTGGCCCGGTCGGCCTTGTCGCAGCCGGCGAGGACCGCGCCGGAGAGGAGTGCGCCGCCCAGGGCGAGGCCCGCCAGGGTCCGAGGGACGGGGCGCATCAGGCGCGCACCGCCGCGGGCTGCGGCCGCCGGGCCACCAGTGCGTCGGAGAAGCGGCGCAGGAACTCCGTGCGCTGCTTGCGGAAGACCGGATCGGCCGGGCTCTTGCCCGTCACCATCCGGGTCACCTGGGGAAACGCGAGCGGGTACGTGAGCACTGCCATGATGGTCAGGAGCAGATGGCCGGCGTCCAGGTCGCCCGGCACGAGGCCGCGGCGCTGGCGGGCGCGCAGGTCCTCGAGGGCCCGGACGAGCGAGGCCCGCCGCTCCTCCTCACGGACCACCGGCGCGTCGCCGGTCCCGAGCGCCTCCCACTGGATCAGCCGGATCCAGTCGCTGTCCTCGCACGCCATCTGGAACCAGTACGCCAGGCTCGCGCCCAGCTCCGCCGGGGCCTCGGTGATCCACCCAGACCGCTCCTGGAGCTTGCGGTCGAAGATCTCGCGGAAGAGATCCTCCTTGTTGCCGAAGTAGTGGTAGAGCATCCGCTTGTTGATGCGGGCGCGCCGGGCGATTCGGGCCACCCGCGCGCCCGCGAAGCCCTCGGCGGAGAACTCGGCGAGGGCCGCGGCCAGAATGCGATCGCGCGTCCGCTGCGGATCGCGGGTCGGGCTGGACGTCAGGTGCTTGACACGGGTCGTCGTCGGCATGGGGCTGGATGCACCAATAGTAACCGTCTGGATACTTCGGGTCAAGAAATGCCCCCGGATCGGGGCATCGCGGATGCTTGACGCGCCGGCGACCTAGCGGGAGCGGAGAGCGGGGGCCATCCGGCGACGCTTGTGCAGCAGTACGGCGCCGGCCCCGAGGGCGGTGGTCACGAAGAACAGCAGTGTGCCGGGCTCGGGCACCGAGGAGTCGGGCCCGGTCCCCACGCCGACGTCGTCGATCGCGAGACCGCCCGACACGCCGGACGTGGTGAGGCCCGACAGGGTGACGAACTGCAGATCGGACCAGGTCGTGGGCACCGCGAAGTGGGTGAAGCCGGTGCCGAGCGTGAACGAGCCGTTGAGCATCGCCCCGCCCACCTGCAGCCCGACGAGGCTCACCTGCTGGGCGTTCGGAGCGCCGCCCGCGGGCGCCGTGAGCAGGCCGGCCGCGTCGAATTCGTACAGGACGAACGGGCCGCCGCCGACGAGCGAGATCGTGATCCCGGGCAGGCCCGCGGGCTGGGCGAGATAGACCGCCGAGCCGTTGCTGACGAAGGTGCCGCCCGGGGTGTCGATCGTGCGAAACGCGCCGGTGAACCGATAGCCGTGCTCGTCGAGCAGCGTCACGATCGGGTTCCCGACGCTCGTCACGTCGTCGAAGGTGATGTCGATCGCGGCAGCGGGAGCCGCGGACGTGATCGCAACGAGAATCGCACCCACCGTGCATGCAAAGGTCTTCATGCTTTCCTCCTCGAAGAAGCGCTGCCCTTCGAGGCAATTCGCTTGCCATGCGATGCGCGCTGGAAGAAGCCGTCGTGTATGATCGCGCGCACGCAGCGAAGCGTGGCTTCGCGTCCGTTGGACGCGATTGTGAGTGACAGTGTCATCCGGTGAAGTGCTGCCGCGTGCAGCAACTTCCGTCACCAGGCCACCACGGTTGAGAGAGAAGGCGATGCGCGCCTGGCCAAAAGGCTCGCGTTCGTCTAGACTTACGTGTGGCCCTGGACTTGCAGCCTGAAAGAGCGTGCCTATCCAACCGCGACAGGATCAGCCGCGACGCCTACCCCGCCGGCCGACGCCGGCGGCGCGCAGCCTCTCCGGCATCGAGGCGGCGAGCCTGGTCAAGTTCGCCTACTTCACCGACGCACCGCCGGAAGCGGGCACGCTCCTCTACACGGCGTTCCGCCGCAACATGCCACCAGACGTCAAGGAGTTCACGGTCAAGACTCCGGTCACGTTCTTCTACGGCATCCAGCAGACCGGCGGGCTGCTGAACATCCAGGTTCGCTGGGTCAATCCCGACGGCGTGGTGGTGCGGACGAGCGATCAGCCCATGGACCAATCGCAGGAAGGGGCGCTCTGGACCTGGCAGGTCGACGGGCTGGAGAAGCGCGACCTCTCGCTGGCGGGGGTCTGGGCCGTCGAGCTCCTGATCTCGGGCCATCGGGTGGGCCGCTACCCGCTGCTGGTCCGGCCGGCGGCTCGGTAGACCGAGGGGAAGCTTGCACGCCCGCTGGCCTTTGCTAGACTCCCTCCGGGGCCTTCACGCACAGGACAGACGAGGAGAGACGATGACGGGGCGGGCCATTGTGCTGGTGGTGGAGGATGAGCCCGACGTGCGCGAGCTCATCGCCGACGTGCTCTCCGAGAACGGCTACGAGATCGAGGTGGCCCCCGACGGCGCGGCGGCCCTGCAGCTCTGCGACGAGCGGCGCTACGATCTGATCCTCAGCGATCTCCGCATGCCCAAGATGGACGGCGCCGCGCTCTACTGGGCGCTACAGCTTCGCCACGGCTCCGCGATGCCGCGCATCATCTACGTGACCGGGCAGGCCCACTCGATGGACTACGCGGGCTTCCTGGCCGCTTCACGGGTTCCCGTGCTCTCCAAGCCGTTCAGCCCCGAGGATCTCCGCAACGCCGTCCGCTCGGCCCTGACCAAGGGCAATAACCCGCCCGCGTCCTCCTCCTGAAGCTAGTGTCGCCGCGCCCGCCGCTGACGCACCTCGGCGGGCGTCTGCGCCGGAGGCCGGCGATCGAGCAGCCGCTCCCGCTCCTCCCACTGCCGCACCGTCCGGACGCGCTCGTAGCGCTTCGCCAGCCAGTCGATGAGCGTCAGGCACACGATGAAGGCAACGACCGCGAGCGCGATGAGGATGAGGTTCATGCGCGACGCTTGCGAGCAGCCCGAGCCGGCTTGACCACGCGCGTCGAGGGTTGATTCGCTCTCGCCGGGGGCTTCCGTTTACGGGAGCGGCCGGGCTGGATCATCGGAAAGCTGGGCTTGGGCGTGTAGGTCTTCACGACCGCAGTGCGGTGACGACACTCCGGGCAGAACTCTCCGAGACTGGCCGCGCACGAGTCGCGCTCGTGCTCGCAGGCTGGATCCTCTTTGCAGTAGACGCACATGGTCGAGTCCCCGACCGACCGGCCCTCCCCCGTCCGGTCCGCAGGGCCACTTACCCTAACACGTGAAGGGCCGCGGCGCGAGCCGCCTGTCAATCTTCTCCCCGGGGCCTCCCGGTCAGCGGGGCGGGTTCGCGGCCGCGGGCGCGGTCGGAGGGTCCGGCATCGGGTCGGCGGACGGGGCCGGCAGAGGCTCGGGCCCACGCTTGGCCGGGGTCCCGGCTCGGTCGGGGCACTCCCCCCAGGTCCGGCGCAGACCGAGGGTAAAGGCACTCGCGCCTCCACTGCCCCAGCTGGAGAGCCAGCCGCCGGTCCGGCCGGTCTGGCACCCCTGGCCCGACGCGCAGCCGGCGAGCAGCAGCATGGCCAGGATCATCCACACCGACGCCCTCACCACCGGTCCCAGTGCGCCAGCTCCGTGAGCGGCAGGCGCCGGCGCGCCACCGAGGCCGGGGGTCTGGCCCGGGCGGGATCCACGTAGCCGAAGCCGATCACCCGGTTGACCAGCAGGTCGGAGGGGATCCCGAGCAGTCGGGCGACGTCGGCCTCCGGCAGATGCGCCGGACAGGAGCCGACGCCGTCGTTCCACGCGGCCAGCATCATGTTCTGCGCGCATCGGCCGGCGTCGAAGGCGTGTTCGCGTGTCTGGACCAGGACGACGACGGCCGCGGCGCGCGCGAGCCACCGCCCGTAGGGGCTGGTCGCGGCGAGCGCGGCCACGTGTGGGCGGTCGCGGACGACCACGAAGCGATTCGGCTCCATGTTCTTGGAGCTGCCGGTCATCCGGCCGGCCTGCAGGATGCGGCCGAGCGCGTCGTCCGGGATCGGCCGCTCGGTGAAGGCGCGCTGGTCGCGCTTGTCGACGATGGCGCGGTAGGTGTCCATGGCGGGATTCTACGCGACTCCCGGAGAGCGTTCTCCTCACCCACTCTTAGCCGCGAGCGCGACGAGGACCCCGTCGACACGCGGGACTCAAAGGGGCGCGAGTAGGCGCGTCAGCCCGGACGACTACGGTCCGCGGAAATCGCAATAGCCGCCGATCAGCTCGTCCGGGCGCCACCAGCCCCGCTGCCGGTCGCAGATCGCCTTGAGCTCGGCCTGGGTGTAGGTCGGCGGGATCGGCGTCCCGGTGGCGCAGCCGAGCAGGGCCGCTGCGACACCGGCGCCCAGCGCTACCGCGCGCATCCAGGCGAGCATCCTGTTCGTCACGCTTCTCCCGGCGGACTGGCTAGGCGAATGGTGAGCCGTGGTGGGATCGAACCACCGACCCCCTGATTAAAAGTCAGGTGCTCTACCAACTGAGCTAACGGCTCGCCTCAAAGATACTGAAGACTTACGGACGCCGAGTCTACCATGGCAACGCCATTGTGCCTGGAACTGTGCCCGGACTGGCGCCTGTTCACCGGACGAACGTATTCTGCACCCGCCTCGACCTACGCAGATACGTAAGCCAAATGAACGCCGGGATTGCGACTCTCACGATGTCTCCCACCTGCTCTCCCATCTTTCCCCTGTAGGCTGGGGGAACAATCATGCTCGCCAGCAAGGTATCAACGACCAGGTAGGCAACCGTAGTGATCAGCAGACTCGCCATCAGGCTCGGGAACCGTCGGTTCTTCGTGAAGAAACAAACGAGGTTGACGACCGAAACGGCGAGCAGAGACAGTTGCACGAGGGTCTCGCCGATGACGAGAGGCCCGAAGAGCGGATGATAAGCTGGCTCTCCCACTGTAGTGATGGCTTGCCACGCTTCGCCTGAAATGACCCCAAGGTTACTTACGATCCCCTTGAAAATCAGCAAGGGCGAGAGGCATACACCGACCGCCAGCAGCAACAACCAACCTCCAATTCCTTTCGGGCCCTGATTGGACCCGGCTGTCTCACCGATAGCCATGCAATACCCTCCGCCGGCTCGTCACTCGATCACTTGGTCCGCACGCTGCAGGAGGGACTGCGGGATCGTGAGACCGAGCGCCTTCGCGGTCTTGAGGTTGATGACCAGCTCGTACGTCGTGGGCTGCTCGATCGGCAGGTCGCCGGGCTTCGCGCCCCTGAGAATGCGATCGACGTAGACCGGCACCCGCTGCCCCCACAGCTCGACGATGTTAGGGCCGTAGGCGATGAGCCCGCCCGCGTCCGCCACCTCGCGGAAGGGCGCCACCAGCGGGAGCCGGTGCTTGATCGCGAGGTCGGCGATCCGCTGTCGCTCGGCGAAGAAGGCCGAGCTGGCCAGCACGAGGAGCGCGTCGGCTCCCCCTCGCTTCAGCACGTCGAGCGCGCCCTCGTACTGCGCCGGCTCCTGCACCTCGACCACGTGCGGCTCGAGACTCAACGAGCGCGCGGCCGTCTCGGCGGCGCGGACCTGTCCCAGACCTCCAGGACGCGGCCAGGCGAGCACCCCCACGCGCCGCATCCCGGGCAGCATGGTCTTGACGAGCTCGAGCCGCTTGCCGGTCAGCTCGGGCGCATTGAGCGTCACGCCGGTGAGATTGCCTCCGGGACGGGCCAGGCTCGCCACCCAGCCCTCCTCGACGGGGTCGTCGACCGCGAAGGTCATGACGGTGGGGATCGTGCGCGTTGCCGCGCGCGCGGACGGGATCGCGAGGCTGCTGACCAGGATGACGTCGACCTTCAGGCTGACGAGATCGGCGGCCAGCGCCGGGAGCCGCCCCAGGTCGCCTCGCGCGTAGCGCTGCTCGAGTAGCAGGTTCTGCCCCGGCACCCAGCCCAGACGACGGACTCCGGATCCGAACGCGGCGAGTCCAGTGCTGGGACTGCCCGGCGAGAGCACGCCGACACGGGACACCTTCCCCGCTGCCTGCGCCCAGCCCGCGAGCGGCGCGGCGAGTAGGCCGCCCACCAAGACCCTGACGAAGGCCCGCCGATCCATCACTCGATCACCCGATCAGCCCAGAACGTTGACGCGGCAGCGTCATCTCGATGCGAGAGCCTTTTCCAGCCGTCGCGCGATCTCCTGCTTGGGCTGCACTCCCACGAGCCGGTCGACCTCGCGGCCATCTTTGAGGACGAGCAGGGTTGGGATCGAGCGCAGGTTGAAGCGCTGCGCGGTCCGGGGATTGTCGTCGACGTTGAGCTTCACCACCCGCACCCGGCCCGTCAGCTCGGTCGCGAGCTCGTCGATGACCGGCGCGATCATGTGGCACGGCCCGCACCAGGGAGCCCACGCGTCGACCAGTACCGGCACCGGCGAGCGCTCGACCTCCTGGCCGAAGGTCACGTCGGTCACGGGCTGCGACCTGCCCAGCGGGAGCTGCGCCTTGCACTTGCCACAGATCGGCGCGAGCCCCTGCTCGATCCTGCTCTTCGGGACTCGGTTCACGGCCTCGCAGGCGGGGCAACGGACCATCAGGATCTCAGCCATGTGCCTCCCCCTCGAATGAGCGGACGCGCCAGAATGCCCACGTCCGAGCGTACACTGCGATCTCACGCCGCGGGGCTCGAATCCGCCGGTCTTCGCCCGCGTGCGCTATCATGTGGCGCTCCTCATGCGGAACGCCTGGAAGCTCGGCGCCAGACAGCCATGCCCGATCTGAGCACGGTCCTCGAGCACTGGCGCTACCCGGCGATCTTCGTCGTGGTCGTCCTCGGCAACGTCGGCCTGCCCGTCCCCGAGGAGACGGTCCTCGCCCTCGGCGGCTTCCTGGCCGAGCGGGGCGACATGCGCCTGCCGATCGTGATCGCGGTCGGCGTGCTCGCCGCGGTCGCCGGCGACAACCTCGGCTACTGGCTCGGGCGGCGCTTCGGCCGCGACGCGCTCGGCAAGTATGGGCGCTACGTGGGGGTCACCCCGGAGCGCCTCGACCGGGTCTCGACCTTGATGACCCGCTACGGGGGCTTCGCAGTGTTCGTGGCGCGCTTCGTGCCGGGGGTGCGCACCCTGGCCGGTCCGGTGGCGGGGGCCACCGGGATGCCCCCGCTGACGTTCGTGGTCTCCAACGCACTCGGGGCGCTCGCCTACGTGCCGTACGCGGTGGTGGTCGGCTACGCGGTCGGTTACGGGGTGGGGCACGTCATCGAGCGATACGTCGGACGCGCCGAGCCGTTCTTCGCGGGGGCGATCGTGATCGCGACGCTGGCGCTCCTCGCGCGCCGCCTCATCAAGCGCCCGCCCGCACGCTGACGTCTCCCGACCGGCTAGGCGGACGGACGCGTGAGCGGGCCTACGAGGTCGGCCATCGTGGGCGGCGTGGCCGCGTCCTTGTAGACGGTCAGGCGCCGGTAGATCTCCCCGGCCGCCTCGTGGAAGCCACCGGGCAGGCCGGCCGCCTCGAAGGTGGCCGCGATCTCCTCCATCTCGCCGACGAAGCGCCACGCCTTCCGCGCGTTGTCGCGCGCGGCGGCCTCGGAGCGCTTCGGCAGGTCCGGCTGCGAGCGGCGCCACTCGGCGAGCAGCGCATCGTCCACGCCCTCGGAAGCTGCGAGCGCCCGCACCCCCATCAGGAGCGCGGAGACGCCTTTGGTATACGCCGCGTACACCATCTTGAGTGCGGAGGCGGCGCCGGGCGTGTCGCCCACCGCGATCGCCTCGAGGGCGCTGCCGTCGAAGAGCGCGACGGCGCGCTTGGCCTCCCGACCGGAAAGGTAGAGCCGCGTCGAGCCGGCGGTACGCGGCGGGGGACCGATGAGCCCGCCGTCGACGAAGGTGGCGCCGCCGGCTTCCACCGCCGCGCCGATGTCGCGCGCGGTGGCGGGCGACACCGCGTTGCCGTCGACGAACAGGCCCGAGAAGCGCAGGGCCGCGACCGCCCGCGCCAGGCCGAGCGCGGCGTGCGGCGGGCACACCGATATGACGACGTCGCTGCCGGCCACGACCGCGGCCAGCCGGCCCACGTCCTCGAGGCCCGCGGCGGCAGCGCGCTCGCGGCTGCCCGCGCTGCGCCCCTCGGAGGCCCACAGGACCCGCGAGCCCGCGGCCACCGCGCAGGCGCCCACCACGCTGCCCATGTCACCCGGATGTAGCAGTCCGATCGTCGCCATGTCGTCTCCTCAGTCGTCTTCCCCGGCCAGGTGCGCGAAGCGGCCGGACGAGCGGCGCCGCGGGGGGAGGATCTCGTCGGGGCCGTGGATGGCCTTGATCTCCATCTCTCGCACGAGGTCACCGAGCAGGACCGCGACGAGCCCCAGCAGCGCGAGCAGCGGCGAGAACATCAGCGCGGCGAGCAGCCACACGAAGAATCCCTGCACGCCGCGGGTCGTGCCGCCGACCGCCCCCACGAAGACCGCGCCCATGATCCAGCCCGTCGCGAACAGCACCAGCCAGGGGTACGCAACCAGCATCATGGCCACCTCGCGCGCTCCATCCGTCACGGACGGAATGGTACCGCAGAGCGGGGCCGGTGCGAAGGAGGTCTCGGAAAAGAGGGTGGGACGGCGGCGGCGGCGGCGCGGAGCCGCGGGCGGGCGCTCAGCGGGCCGGCGAGGAGGACGTCAGCACCGGCGTGTCCTCCACCGGCTGGACCTCGGCATCGGCCATCAGGAACATCGCGAGCAGGAAGAACGTGACGAGGACGCCGAGGCCGATCGAAGCGCGCTTCATGCGGGGGCGGTCTCCGGGCGCAGAGCCTGGACGATGGTCCGCAGCTCGCGCGGGTTGATGGGCTTCTCGAGCAGATGAGCCGCCGCGTGCCGGACGGCTTCGGCCTGCGTGTCGGGGCGACATTCGGCCGCGATCAGGACGAGGGGGAGCGCCGGGCTGACCTCGCGCACGAGGCGCACCAGGTCCCAGCCGTCCTCGGCGAGCCCGTGGGCGGGGGGCAGGTCAAGGTCGATGATCACGACCTCGAACTCACCCTCCTGCATCTTCGCGACGGCCTCCACGATGCCCTCGGCCGTCTCCACGCTCAGGCTGCCGCCGCGGAGCGCGGCGCCCAGCCCCTCGCGGCTGCCGCCGTAGGGATCGACGAGCAGGACACGGGTGCGTCCCTCCTGCTCCACCTCACGGCTGAAGCCGATCGTCGCCATGTCGTGATCTCGCTCCGGATTGCAGGTGCAGGCAACGGAAATGCCACGTGATCCAAGCGGTGCGCCAGGCCGTGGAATGCATGCCATTCCGCGACGTTAGCCAAACACGCGCCGGCGTCACCTCTGAGAGCCTGCGTCAGCTTGCTGACACATGTCGTGTAAGCGTTACATGGAAACCGGTAATTTTTTCTTCGTGGCGCGGACTTGGGCGACAGCAGGCCCCAGGCGCCAGAATGGAGCAGGCCGCAAGAATGTCACGTATCATTCCGGACCAGAGGAGACGACGATCCATGCGAGTGCTGCTCGTCCATCCGAGCCCGTTGATGTACTCGGAGCTCTACCTGCGCCTCGAGCCGCTCGGCCTCGAGCGGGTGGCCGCGGCGATCCGCACGGCGGGCCACGAGGTGCGGCTGCTCGATCTGCAGATCTTCGGGCACGCCGACTACTGGCGCGAGCTCGAAGCCTTCGCACCCCAGGCGATCGGCTTCTCGGTGAACTATCTCGCCAACGTGCCCGAGGTGATCGACCTCGCCAAGGACACCCGGGCCAAGCGGCCGGGCGCCTTCATCTTCGTGGGCGGCCACAGCGCCTCCTTCGTGGCCGCCGAGTTCCTCGAGCACGCGGAAGGCGCGATCGACTGCATCGTGCGCGGCGAGGGGGAGGTGATCGCTCCGCTGGTCCTCGAGGCCATCGGTGATCCGAAGCTCGATACCCTGCCCGGCGTGGTCACCCTGACCGGGGCTGGCCCGAGCCCGACCCTGCTCGACGACCTCGACCTGCACCTGCCCGCGCGCGACCTCGGGCGGAAGCGCCACAAGTACTTCATCGGCGTGCTCGACCCGTGCGCGTCGGTCGAATTCACCCGCGGCTGCCCGTGGGACTGCTCCTTCTGCAGCGCGTGGACCTTCTATGGCCGCAGCTACCGCAAGGGCTCGCCGGAGAAGGCGGGCGAGGATTTGGCGCGCATCCGCGAGCCCAACGTGTTCATCGTGGACGACGTGGCCTTCATCCAGGCCGAGCACGGCTTCGCGATCGGGCGCGAGATCGAGCGACGACGCATCCGCAAGCAGTACTACCTCGAGACCCGCTGCGACGTGCTGATCAAGAACCAGGAGCTCTTCGCGTACTGGAAGCGGCTGGGGCTCTTCTACATGTTCCTGGGCATCGAGGCCCTGGACGAGGAGGCGCTCAAGCTGCACCGCAAGCGGGTCACCCTGAACGAGAACCTGCGCGCGCTCGAGATCGCCCGATCGCTCGGGCTCACCGTCGCGATCAACATCATCGCGGATCCGAGCTGGGACGAGGCGCGCTTCGCGGCGGTGCGCGAGTGGGCGCTGAGCGTGCCCGAGGTCGTGCACCTCACGGTGGCCACCCCCTACCCCGGCACCGAGCTGTGGCTGACCGAGTCGCGCCAGCTCACCTCCCGGGACTATCGCCTGTATGACGTCCAGCACGCGGTGCTGCCTACCACCCTCCCGCTGAAGCGCTTCTACGAGGAGCTGGTGAACACCCAGGCCGTCCTCAACCGTAAGCACCTGGGCTGGGGGGCCCTGCGCCTCTACGGCGGCGCCGCCCTGCGGGCGGCCTCCCGGGGGCAGACCAACTACCTGCGCATGCTGTGGAAGTTCAGCTCGATCTACAACACCGAGCGGCAGTACGCCGACCACCAGAAGCCCCTTCGCTACGAGATGCGGCCGCCCAAGCCGCCGGCGCGCAGCAAGCCGAGCAAGCAGGAGCTCTACATCCACATGCCCGCCCAGGTCCACTAACCCCCTTCCCCTGAGTGACAGGGTAGAGGCCTGTCGTGTAACAGTTACACGGTCCGTGTAATTTATATAAACGCGACGGCCGAGACCGGCCGGCGTAGCCGCGCTCCGCCCTCCGTAGGCAGCAGCCAAGTAGAGGTGAGACCACGCCAAACACGGCCGGTCGCCACGTTCCCGTCTCGCCTTCCCGCCTGGCTTGCTTGTTGCTCTCCCATGCATGTTCGCAATCGTGATTAGGTTGGCCAACGCTCACAAAGGAGGCGGGTTCATGCGACAGATGACGAAGCTCGGCGTCCTGCTGCCGGCAGCGGTGCTGCTGGTGTCGGGGTGCGCCACGAAGGACTGGGTCCGCGAACAGTTCACGAAGAGTGACGCAGTCGTGGATCAGCGCTTCACCAAGGTCGAGGGTCAGGTCGAGGGAGTCAGCACCGAGGTCAAGGGCGTGACGACCCAGGTGAAGAGCCTGGAGGGCGCTGTCGCCGATGCCAAGAGCCGCGCCGACGCCGCCATGACCAAGGCGGAGGGTGTCGACACCCGGCTGACCCGTCTGTGGACCAACCGGTACAACCAGAAGACGGCTGACACCCTCGAGGTCTACTTCGGCTTCGACAAGGCCGAGCTGACGGACGGGGCCCAGACCGCTCTGATCGGCGTGGTGAAGGAGCTGCAGAGCAACCCGACCCTGATCGTGGAGCTGGGCGGCTACACCGATCCGAAGGGCACGGTGGACTACAACTACGGGCTGAGCCAGCGTCGGGTCGAGGCCGTCCGCCGCTTCCTGGTGGAGAAGGGCGTCCCGCTGACGCGGGTGCACGCGGTGGGACTCGGCCCCATCACCGCCAAGGAGACCCCGGATGAGAAGAAGCGCCGGGTGACTGTCAAGATGCTGGTGGACCAGGACTGAGAAGAACTTCTGACCCTTCCCCCCTCTCCCCTGAGGGGAGAGGCGGAAGGACCGGTTACGCAGGCCGAAAGGGGGAGGGACATGGGTCCCTCCCCCTTTTCACTTCTTCTCCCAGGCCGTCGTCTCCGGCGTGCCGACCGTCGTCTCCGGGATGCGCTCCAGCTCGCTCAGCAGGAGCCCGGCCCACCGGTAGATGTTGTGCTCGCGGACGCCCTGGCGCATGCGCGCCATCCGCGCCCGTCGCTCCTCGACCGGCATCGCCACCGCGGCCCGGATCGCCTCGGCCATCCCGTCGACGTCGTACGGGTTGACCAGGATGGCGTCCCGCAGCTCGGACGAGGCACCGGTGAACTGGCTGAGGATCAGGGCGCCGTCCTCGTCGTCGCGCACCGAGATGAATTCCTTGGCGACCAGATTCATGCCGTCGTGCAGCGAGGTCACCATGCAGAAGTCGGCGTGACGGTAGAACGGCCAGATGTCCCGGTGCTCGTGATGGCGCTTGAGGTACAGGATCGGCTTCCAGCGATTGGTCTGGTAGGCGCTGTTGACCTCCTGGATCGCCGCATCCACCTCCGCCTCGAGTGCCTGGTAGCGCGGAATCGTGCTGCGGCTGGGCGCCGCGAGCTGCACGAACACCACCCGCTCGAGGTACTCCGGGAAGCGCTCGAAGAAGCGGCCGAGGGCCCGGAAGCGCTCCGGCAGGCCCTTGGTGTAGTCGAGCCGCTCCACGCCCACCCCGACGAACTCGGCGGTCGTGTCGAGGCCCTGCAGCAGCGTCGCACGCGACGTGGCGGGTGGATTGTCGACGAAGCCGGGGGCCACACTGATCGGGAACGGCTTCACCGAGGTCACGTGCTGGCCCCGCGTCACCGAGAAGCGCTCCCAGTCGATCCGGGCCTCGATGGCGCGGTCCACCGTGTCGAGGAAGTTGTTGCAGTAGTACTGCGTGTGGAAGCCGATGAGATCGGCGCCCAGCATGCCCAAGAGCAGCTCGTCCTGCCACGGGCAGATGCTGAAGGCCTCGAAGTTCGGCCACGGGATGTGCCAGAAGATCGCGGTCCGCGCGTCGGGGCGCTCGCGCTTGATGAGCCCGGGCAGCAGCGCGAAGTGGTAGTCCTGGATCAGGACCATCGGCGACTCGGTACCCGCGATCTCCTCGAGCACCGCCGCCGCGAACTTCTCGTTGACGATGCGGTACTGCGCCCAGTCCTCCGGCCGGAACAGCGGGCGGTTGTGCACGATGTGGCAGAGCGGCCACAGCCCCTCGTTGGAGAAGCCGTAGTAGTAGCCCGCCTCCTCCTCCGGCGTGAGCCAGACCCGCTTCAGGGTGAAGCGCGGGTCGTCGGGCGGCACCCGCAGGCGGCCTCGCGAATCCGCGGTGTCGCGGTCGGCGTCGCCGCTGGCCTGCGCCACCCAGACACCGCCGCAGGCGCGCATCACCGGATCCATCGCGGTCACGAGTCCGCTGGCCGGCGTCACCACCGAGATCGCGCCGTCCTTCCAGACGTGGCTCACCGGCTCGCGGTTGGAGACGACCACGAGCGGCCGCTCGCCGAGGCGCATCTTGACGAACTGCTTGAGCCGCTCCTCGGTCCAGAGGGTCTGGCCGATGAGCCGCAGGGCGGCCTCCTCCTCCGCGGCCGCGCGCGCCCGCTGGAGGTTCTTGGCCAGCACCGAGACCTCGCGGGCGATCGGCCCGAAGAGGCTCTCGTCCGGCATCTCGGGCGGCTCGATGGCGTGCCCGCGTCGCACCGCCTTGGTCCAGCGGGCCATCTTGGCGAGCGGCTGGGTCAGGCTCATGCGCACGACCAGGAGCGCGATGAGCGCGAGCACCACCGCAAGCACGAGGAAGCGTATCGCGTTGAAGCGCCACCGCTCCCACTCCGCGCTCTTCAGATCGGAGGCGTCCAGGAACACGGCCAGCGCCCCGGTGGCCTTGTCGTCGCGGAGGATCGGGTCGGCGTAGACGTAGAGGGTCTTGCCCTCGAGCTGCCGGAACCCGGTCTGCACTACGCCGGAGGTGAGCGCCCAGGTCACCTCGGGAGGCGGGTTCTCGAGGATCTTGGCCACGTCGGGCGTCGCCACGATCAGCGAGGCCACGCGATCATAGACGGCCAGGCCCTGGTCCGGCTTGCTGAACTTCTTGATGAGGCGGTCGACCTGGGCCTTCGAGCCGCCGCGGGCGAGCGCGGGCTCGAGCACCTCCTTGAGGCCCTCGCTCAGGAGCGCGGCTCGGCGGTCGAGCTCCCCGGTCAGGCGCTGCTTCTCCTCGACCACCTGCAGGTAAGCGAAGACACCGATGACGACCAGCGAGGCGAGCCAGAGCGCCGCGACGAGCCGGAGCTGGAACCTCATACCGCGCTCCCCGCGGTCGCGCCCTCGGCGAGCGCGGTCAGGAGCTGCTGGACCTCCGTGACGTCCTCCAGCCGGTAGGCCGCCTTGGACGCGGGAACCAGGTCACCGACCCGGATGGTGAGGGCCTGGCCGCCGAGCACCTCGAAGGCGTGTTCGTCCGTCCAGTCGTCGCCCAGGTACAGCCAGAGCGCGCGGCCGGTCAGGGTCGGGCCCATCCGCTCCTCGATCCACTGCGCGCACTCGCCCTTGGTCCACGCCACCTGCGGCAGCACCTCGATCACCTTCGTGCCGTGGAAGATCTTGAGCCGGCTCCCCTGCTCGCGGATCGCGCGCGCCAGCTCGATCTCCACCCGGCGGATCTCGTCGGTGGCCACGTGACGATAGTGCACGGCCACCGCGAGCCCCTTGGCCTCGACGCGCATCCCGGCCACCCCGGGCGCCCGGAGGGCAAGCGCCTCGCCGACCGCGCCGAGCATCGCCTGCTGGGCGACCGCGTCGGGATGGCAGAACGCGAGGTTCGGCCCCGCGATCTCGAGCCCATGGCAACCCGCGTAGATCGCCTCCGGAATGTCCACGCGGGTCCGCAGGTCCTCGAGCCCGCGGCCCGAGATCACGGCCACGCAGCCCCGCGGCGACCGGGCGAGGCGCACGAGTTGCTCACGCATCTCGTCCGAGAGGATCGCGTCGGCGGGGTTGTCGACGATGGGCGTCAAGGTGCCGTCGTAGTCGGTCATGAGCAGGATGCTGCCGTCCCCGGCCAGCCAGTCCCCGACCCAGGTCAGGATGCGGGCAAGATCGCTCACGCCGCGCGCTCCGCTACGGGGGGCGCCGCGGCCAGCGCGGAGACGACTCGCTCGCTCGGTGTCGGTATCGCGCATCTTGCCTGGGAGGACGGCTCGGTCGGGAAGGCAAACTTCAGCATAGCGAGCGAACGGGGACGGGTCAAGGGTCGGGGCCGCCCCCCTCAGACCCGCGGGTACGGGTCGCCGGGCCGCGACAGCGCCCGCATCGCGGCATCCACGATTCGCTGCGTCGAGCCAGCTGGCCCCCAGTCGCCGCCATAGGCGTAGTAGTGGGAGAACCCGCCCTCGTCCAGACGCGCGAGCATGGCCTCGCCGCCCTCCTGCACCAGGAGCAGCACGCGATCGCCCTGGCAATTCTGGGGCACGCAGCCGGTGACCGCGATGTAGTTCTTGTCGCCGACCCGCACACCTCGGGGCGGGGTGGTGCGCCCGAAGTAGGGCGCGGCTCCGCGGCGGATCTTGCCGTCCGCGCTCCAGTCGGTGCCGAAGAGACTGTGGATCCTGTCCCGGAGCTGCGGATTGTTGACCACCTCATCGCCGGTCCGACCGAACGTCATCTCACGGGGCCCGGGCTCGAGCGCGCCCGCCAGGGGCGGCGGCGGGGTGCCCTCCGGCGGGTCGATGGTGCAGGCCGTGGTGAGGACGCCGATGCCGAGCCCGAACACGAACGCTGCCAATGCCATGCCGCGCGGTCTGCTGCCCATGACGGCCTCCTCTGGCGCACGATTGAAGTCCGGGGAAGAAGCCGCAACCCCCGTGCCATCACCGAGATCGCGCCGCAGGCCTCTACTCCCGAGCGGTTAGCCTCGCGTCCTCGACCGGTCAAATGGAAGCGGTCGGTAATCCTTACCCTGTAGGCCAAGGATTACACGCCCCTCAGCGGGGGCTCTTCGAGAGCTCGCTGGCCAGCAGGAATGCCTTGTCCGCGAGGGTGAAGGCCCGCTGCACGTCGCGGCTCGAGAGGGCCTCACGCGCCTTGCTGAGGAAGCTCTGGATGGTCAGGTAGTTCTCCTGCTGCTCCCGGGCCAGCTTCGACGGATCGATGCGCTGCACGAGCTTCTCGGTGCCCTCGATACGCCGCTCGGCCTGGGCCTTCATCCGCTGCTCTTCCTCGGCACTGGCCTGAGGAGCCAGGACGGGGGCCGGGACGGACGGCTCCCTCGGAATCGCCGCGGTGCGCGGTGGCGCGGGCGGCGCGGGCGGCGGCGGGGTCGTCGGCGTGGGCGGAGCCGTCGGGCTCGCCGGCTTGGGCGGCGGGGCGACCGGCTCCTTCGCCAGCTGCGCGGACGGGGCCTTCGCCGGCTCCTCCTCGGCAGCCACGGGGGCGCGCGGCGGCGCCGCCGACGGCGCCGGCACGAACAGATCGGTGGTGCTCGCGCAGCCGCCGAGAGCCGCGGCTAGACACGCGAGCCAGATCGAGTGGCGCATCCCCCTCACCGCACCGGCAGGCGCACGACCAGCGCCGTTCCGCGACCAGGCTGCGACTTGGCTTCCACGGTCCCGTCGTGTAGCTGCAGGATGCGGTACACGATCGAGAGGCCGATGCCGCTGCCGCCCGGCTTGCTCGTGTAGTAGAGCTTGAAGATCTTGTCGATGTCCTCCGGCGCAATGCCCACCCCCTGATCGGTCACCACCACCCGCACCCAGTCGAGCCCCTCGGGGCGGGTGCGGATGCGCACCGCGCCGCCGTGCGGCATCGCCTGCACCGCGTTCTGCAGGATGTTGATGAAGGCCTGGCGGAGGAGCTCTTCGTCCGCGCTCACCAGTGGCAGGGCCGCGTCGAGCTCGAAGATGAACCGCACGCCGTGGCTCTGGCTCTCCGCCTCCAGCAGGGCGCCCACGCTCTGAAGCATCCCGTTGAGGTCGACCGGCTTGAGCGTCAGCTCCTGCGGGCGCATGAACCGCAGGAAGCCCTGCACCACTCGGTCGAGCCGCCGGATCTCGCCGCCGATGACGTCGAGGCTCTGTCGGACCTCGGGGCTGGCGTCCTCGAGCTGCTCCTTCAGCAGCTCGACGTGGATCATCATCGCGTTCAGCGGGTTCTTCACCTCGTGGGCCACGCCCGAGGTCAGCCGCCCGAGGGCGGCCAGCTTGGCCGAGTAGCTCACGAGCGACTGGACGGTCTTCACCGACTCGAGGTCCTTCAGGAGAATCGCCACCCCCATCACGCGGTGGGCGTCCTCCATGTGGAACGCAGAGACGAGGAACTCCTTCTCGCGGCCGGCGTGCGGGAGCACCACGGTCGCGTTGCGGATGCCCGGAGCGCCGGCCAGCACGTGGTCCACGAACGGCAGCAGCGGGTGCGCGGCATCCAGCACCTCGTGGATGGGCAGGCCCACCGTCTGCTCGAGCGAGAGGCCGATCACGGTCTCGGCGGCGCGATTGAAGAACAGGATGTGCCGCTCCGGGTTCAGGAAGATCACCCCATCCTCGAGCTGGTCCACCACGCCCTGGAGGTGGGCCTTCTCGCTGAGGGTCGACAGGCGGTCCGCCTGCAGCTCGCGACCGAGACGGGACAGCTGCGCGGAGAGCTCCTGGAACTCGTCACCGCCCACCGCCACCGGGGTCGCCTCCAGCGGCTCGCCGCGACGGATGCGATCGACCTGGCCCACGATGGCGCGGATCGGCCGGACGGTGAGCTGGGCGAGCACGAGCGCGGCCAGCCAGGCCAGAGGGAGGGCCACCGCCGCCACCGTCAGGCTCTGCTGGAGCGAGGCGGTGACCTCGCGCCGCAGCAGCGTGGTGGACACGCCCAGACGGATCGACCCGAACAGGCGATCGTTCAGCGTCATGGGCAGCACCGTCTCGTAGGTGCGGCCCGTGTTGTAGAGCGCGGAGAAGCGGCTCAGGGTGTCGAGCGCGAGGAGACCGTCCAGGTTCGGTCGCTCGGGCTCCGGCTTCCCTTCCTTCCGACGCTCGGTGTGGAGCACCACGGTGCCGGTGGAGTCCGAGATCAGGGCGTAGAGCAGATGCGGCGAGTAGCCCACGCTCGCGTCGAGGAAGCTGCGCAGCTCGGGGTCCTGGCGGAGCGCCGCGAGTGGCTCGGCGCCCGGGCTCCGCTGCAGGGCGCGGCCGCTCTGGGCGTAGATCTGCTTGGCGATCAGCTCGGCCTGCTTCACCGCTTCCTGCACCACCACCCGACTCACCTGCGACAGGTGGATCGCGGTGGCGGTCGCGACCACCAGCATGGTGAGGAGGCTCAGAACCAGCGCCTCGCGTCCCCGTACCCCCAGCCGCATGCTAGCTGCCGTAGGCCTTGAGCTTGTTGTGCAACGTCTTCAGGCTGATCCCGAGCACGTCGGCCGCGCGGGTCTTGTTGTTGCTGTTGGCCGCGAGGGTCTTCAGGATCAGCGCCTTCTCGGCGTCCTCGAGGCTCGTGCCCACCCGGAACGACACCGTGTCGGGCCCGTCCGGGGGCTCGGTCGAGCGGAGCGAGGGCGTCGGGGGAATGTGCTTGGGCAGGATCGCGTCGCCGTCGCAGACGATGATCGCGCGCTCCAGCGTGTTGCGCAGCTCGCGCACGTTGCCGGGCCACGGCTGGGCGATCAGGCCGTTCAACACGCTCTCGTCCACCGTGCGAATGTGCTTGTCGTAGCGGGCGTTGAACTCCTCGATGAAGGCCTGCACCAGGGCCGGGATGTCGTCGCGCCGCTCGCGCAGCGGGGGCATGGTGAGGCTCACGACATTCAGGCGGTAGTAGAGGTCCTCCCGGAACGTCCCTTCCTGGATCGCCTTGACCGGGTCCTTGTTGGTCGCGGCCAGCACCCGCACGTCCACCTTGATCTCGGTCTTGCCGCCGAGGCGGCGGACCGTCCCGTCCTGGAGGATGCGCAGGAACTTGGCCTGGGTGCCCGGGTTCATCTCGGCGATCTCGTCCAGGAAGATCGTGCCCTCGTGGGCGAGCTCGAAGCAGCCGGGCCGCCGCTCGAGGGCGCCGGTGAACGCGCCCTTCTCGTGGCCGAAGATCTCGCTCTCGAGCAGGGTCTCCGGGATGGCGGCGCAGTTCACCGCCACGAACGGGCCCTTGGCCCGCGGCGACAGCTCGTGCAGCGTGCGCGCCGCCAGCTCCTTGCCGGTGCCGCTCTCGCCGCTGATCAGGACCGCGGCGGGAGTGGGCGCGGCCACCTCGATGAGCCGGTAGACCTCCTGCATGCCGTGGCTGGTGCCGACCAGGCGCCCCATCCCCCACACCTGGCTCAGCTTGCGGCGGAGCAGTGCGACCTCGCGGAGCGATTCGCCGCGCTCCGCAGCCTTGGGGATGAGCACCCGCAGGCGGGCCACGTCCACCGGCTTGGTCAGGTAGTCGTAGGCCCCTTCCTTCATGGCGGTGACCGCGGTGTCGATCGATCCTTGGCCGGTGAGCAGGATCACCGAGGCGAACGGCACGTCGGTCTTGAGCGCGCGCAGCAGCTCGAGCCCGTCCATCTTGGGCATGACCAGATCCGAGAGCACCACCGACGGCAAGCCGGCCGCCGCCTTGGCGAGCGCCTCTTGCCCGTCGGCGGCCTCGTCGACCTCGTACCCCCAGCGGGCCAGGAGCGCGCTCAGGCCCTGGCGGGCCGGCTCCTCGTCGTCCACGATCAGGATCTTCAGCGGCATCGATGCTCCGGGTGTCCTAGTGCTCGGGCAGCGCGCTGCGCAGCGCGGGGAACCAGCGCGTCAGCGGCGAGTCGCTCACCAGGATGGTCTCGTCGCGCACGGGGCCGGTGGAGACCAGGGAGAAGCCCACCCCGACGAGGTCCGCGAGACGCTCGACGTACTCGCGCGCCTTCGAGGGCAGCTCCGCGTAGTCCCGCATCCCATGGGTGCTGCTCCGCCAGCCCGAGAGCTCCTCGTACACCGGCTCGGCCTCGTGCCAGATCCGCTCCTCCTCCGGGAAGTCGGTCAGGATCTCGCCCCCGTACCGGTAGCCCACGCAGATGCGCACGGTCTCGCAGGTGTCGAGCACGTCGAGCTTGGTGAGCGCGATGGTGTCGAGCCCGTTGATCCGGGCCGCGTAGCGCAGCGCGATCGCGTCGGCCCAGCCGCAGCGTCGCGGCCGCCCGGTGACCGCCCCGTACTCGTTGCCCCGGGCCCGCAGCACGTCGGCCATCTCCCCGTGCACCTCGGTCATGAAGGGCCCGCCACCCACCCGCGTGCAGTAGGCCTTCGAGATCCCGAGCACGCCGTGGATCTTGGTGGGCGGCACCCCGGTCCCGGTGGAGGCGCCGCCCGACGTGGTGCTCGAGGAGGTGATGAACGGGTAGGTCCCGTGGTCGATGTCGAGCATGGTGCCCTGCGCCCCCTCGAACAGGATCGAGCGCCCGGCCTCGATCCAGCGGTGCAGCAGGAGCGCGGTGTCGGTGACGTAGGGCGCCAGCCACCCGGCGTACCGGAGGTACGTGCCCAGGATGCCGTCCACCGTGAACGTCTGCTCGTCGTAGATCTCCCGCAGCAGCCGGTTCTTCTGCTGGATATTGAATTCGAGCTTCTCACGGAAGAGGCGCTCGTCCAGCAGATCCGCCATCCGGATGCCGATCCGGGCCGCCTTGTCCGCGTAGGCCGGGCCCACCCCCTTGCCGGTGGTACCGATGCGCCGCCGGCCGGCCTGCGACTCGGAGGCCCGGTCCAGCGCCGGGTGGTAGGGCATGATCAGGTGCGCGTTCTTGGAGATATAGAGGTTGCCGTCCAGGGACACTCCCCGCTGGACCAGCGACTCCATCTCCTCGATCAGCGAGGCGGGATCGATCACCACCCCGCAGCCGATCACACAGCGCACGCCCGGGTGCAGGATCCCGGAGGGTATGGACTGGAGCACGAACTTCTCCCGCCCCACCACCACCGTGTGGCCCGCGTTGTTGCCGCCCTGGTAGCGGACGACCACGCCCACGTGCGGCGCCAGCACGTCCACGATCTTGCCTTTGCCCTCGTCGCCCCACTGGGCGCCCACCACCACGATGTTAGGCATGATTCCCTCCACCTCCGAGTCCCGGGAACTGCCGCCGCGGGTCTGCGAGCAGCTCGCTCAGGTTTACCGTTCGCTCCAATGCCTCCCCACCCGCCTGCAGGTCCATGACCGTGATGCGGTCCGGATCGGCGCCGGGCGCGCCTATCACCAGCGCCCAGCGCGCGCGCTGCCCCCGGGCGTACGCCAGCGACTCGGCGAGGGGCCGGCTGATGATGTCGCGCGCCACCGCCGCCCCCGCGTCGCGCAGCCGTCGGGACACGGTCAGGGCCCGCGTCTTGTCCGGCGTGAAGTCGATGACGAAGAAGTCCGGGCCGGAGAGCCGCGGCTCGGCCCCTTGCGACTCCATGGCCAGGAGCGCACGGCTGGTCTCGAACGCGAACCCGGTGGCCGGGCAGTCGTAGCCGAAGCGCGCCAGCATCTCATCGTAGCGGCCGCCGCCCACCAGGGGTGCGCCCAGCCCCGAGACGTAGGCCTCGAAGTGTACGCCCGAATAGTAGTCGAAGCCGCGAACTTCGCCGAGATCGAGCAGCACCGAGTCGGCGAGGCCGTAGGCCCGCAGCAGCCGGTACACCTCGGCCAGGTTGGCCAGCGCGGCCTCCGAGCGGGCGCTCTTGACCAGGCGCTCCGCGCGGTCCAGCACGTCGCCGCGTCCGTACAGGGTGGGCAGGGCCAGCAGCAGCTCGGTGACCGCGGCGGGCGCGTGCAGGTCGGCCACCAGCCGCTCGAGCGCGGAGAGGTCCTTGTGCCCGAGCACGGACCGGAGCTCGCGCGAGGTGGCGGGATCGGCGGCCACGTCCTCCAGGATGCCGCGGAAGAACTCGGTCTGCCCCACGTCGATCTGGAACCGCTCGAGCCCGAGGGCGCGCAGGCCCTCGACGGTCATCGCGATCATCTCGGCGTCGCCCTCGGGGTTGGGCAGCCCGATCAGCTCGACGCCGGCCTGGTAGAACTCGCGGTAGCGGCCCACGTGCGGCTCGTCGTAGCGGAACACGTTGGTGACGTAGTGCAGGCGCAACGGCTTCGGCTCGTCGCGCATGCGGGTGGCCACGATGCGCGCGATCTGGGGGGTGACGTCGGCCCGCAGGGCCAGCAGGCGCCCGCTCTCGCGGTCCACCATCTTGAACATGCGCTCCTGCAGCTCGCTGTCGGTGCCCGGGGAGAGCACGTCGAAGTACTCGTAGGCGCTGGTCACCACTTCCCGGTAGCCCCAGCGGCGGAAGACGTCGAACAGCCGCTCCTCCACCGCGCGCTTGCGGGCGGCCTCGTCGGGCAGATAGATCTTGGCGCCCTTGGGCAGTTGGGTCTGCTGGCTCTTGCGCGGTACGCTCACTGAGACCTCAGGCGATGGCGGTGTCGGCCAGATGAATCAGCGAGTTCATCCGGTGCAGCGTGGTCCAGTCGTCGCGGAACTCGAGCTCCGAGATGCCGGTGGACGAGACCTGCAGCGACCAGAGCCGGTCCAGCGCGAGGCCGAGCGCCTCCAGGATCAGGACCCGGCTGGTGATGCCGTGAGAGACCAGACAGACCGTCTGGCCCTGGTGGGCCGCGCGGAGCGCCTCCAGCCCGGCCCGCGCGCGGGTTCGCACCGCGACCAGCGACTCGGCCCCGGGCCACCGGGCCTCGTGGGGCGACTCCGCCCACGCGGAGTGCGCGTCGGGAAATCGCGCCCTGACCTCGTCACGGGTGAGCCCCTCCCAGTCGCCGAAGGCCATCTCGGTGAACGCCTCCGACTCCTGGACTGCGAGCGTCTGCGGCGCGGCGATGAGCGCAGCCGTCTCCCGGGCGCGCGCGAGCGGGCTCGACCACACCGCGGCCAGGGGCGTGGCGGCCAGCAGCCGCGCCGCGGCCCGGGCCTGCTCGCGGCCGGCCGCCGAGAGTGGGATGTCGCGCCGGCCCTGGAAGCGCCGCTCCCGGTTCCACTCGGTCTCCGCGTGACGGAGCAGCAGGATGCGCATGCTGGTCAGCGCTCGGCCAGGACCTTCTGGGCCGCGCGCACCGCGGCGCCGAAATCCACGGGGTGCCCCAGCTCGTGCAGCACCTGCTCGAGCGCGGCGAGCGCCGTGATCACGTCGAAGTCCGAGACGTAGCCCATGTGGCCGAGGCGGAAGACCTGCCCCTTCATCTCCCCCTGGCCACCCGCGATCGTGATGTTGTGCGAGGTCGAGTAGGTCGAGAGCACCCCCTCGCTGTCGATCCCGGACGGAGCCACCACCGCGGTGAGCGCGGGGCTGGGCGAGGCCTTGGCGAACAGCTCGAGGCCGAGGGCCTCCACGCCGCCGCGGGTGGCCCGGGCCAGCCGCTCGTGACGCCGGAACACCCCGGGTAGCGTCTCCGCCTCGAGCATCTTCAAGACCTCGCGCAGGCCCACGAAGATGGAGACGGCCGGCGTGAACCGGCATTCGTTGCGGGCCACAAATTTCCGCTCGGTGGCGATGTCGAAGTAGTACTTGGGCAGCCGCGACGTCTTGACGTGGCCCCACGCCTTCTCGGACATGGCACAGAACGAGAGGCCGGGAGGCAGCATCAGGCCCTTCTGGGACCCGGACACCACCACGTCCACCCCCCACTCGTCCATGCGCAGATCGGCGATGCCGAGGCTCGACACCGCGTCGACGATCAGGATGGCGCCGGTGGCCCGCGTGACCGCCGCGATGCCCTTGACGTCGTGGAGCACCCCGGTGGACGACTCGCTGTGCTGCACCAGCACCGCCTTCGCCTCCGGGTGCTCGCGCAGCGCCTGCGCGAAGGCCTCGGCCGGCACCGTCCGGCCGAAGGGCGCATCCAGCGGGATCACGGTCACGCCGTAGGTCCGGCAGATCTCGTCCCAGCGCTCGCCGAACTTGCCGGCGCGCAGGACCAGGACGGTATCCCCTGCCGACAGCGTGTTGACGACGGCCGCCTCGAGGGCGCCGGTGCCCGACGCGGTGAACGGGATCACGTCCTGGCTCGTCTGGAAGAGCCGCTTGAGCCCCGCCCGGACCTCGATGAAGAGCGCCTCGTACTCGGGCGTCCGGTGGTGGATCATGGGCTGGGCCATCGCCAGCAGGACGTTCGACGGCACGGGGGTGGGACCCGGCGCCATCAGGTAGTACTTCTTCATTGCAGGCTCCTTGTGGAACAGGTTGACCCGAACACGGTAACAGAACCCGTCGATGCCTTGCAATCAGCGCCCGCCTCGCGAAGCCGTGTACGATCTGGCTCGGGCCCGCCCTGGCGGCGGCGACGCCGGCGTGGGCCCAGATGGCGGCGGCGCTGTCGCGGGTGCCGTGGACGGGCACGATCTGCGGCGGCCGCCTGCTCGCCTAGGAAGACGGACCCTTCACCCGGATCAGGTCCCCCGGAGTGCCGGGCGCGCGCGCGGACCGCCCCAGGGCGGTGACGAACACGGCGTCCTTGCCCGCCGCGTGCGGAGAGAAGAACTCGACCACGTCGCGGTCGTAGAAGGTGAGCCCGCTCGCCCCGAAGCGCTGGCCGTAGGCACCGAGGTAGAGCCGCCCGCCGATCAGCCCCGCCTCCAGGTTCACCAGCCGGTACCCGCGATTGCCCCAGCGCTCGAGCACGCGCGTCAGGTCGGCGAGAAAGAACACGGTCGCGCTCGACATCCCACCGAGCGGCTGCTCGAGGCACAGGAACGTGGAGTCGGCGCGGACGTCTCCGGCCCGCAGCCGTCGTAGCCCGTGCGAGCCGCGGTCATAGTGATAGGCGCCCGGTTCGATCCCGCCCACCGCGTGGATGTTGATGTAGAGGTCGACCAGCCCATACGGCACGTCGGCGGCGAACCCCCGCGTCGCGTGATAGAGCGCGCTCGACAGCGCTCCCGCAGGGATCGCCTCCCCCGAGAAGTTTCGCGTCGACCCGCGCTTGGCAATCGTCTCAGCGAGCCCCCGCCCCGCCGCCCGTTCCGGCGGGATCAGGTCTTGCGTTACGACAGTGTCGTGACGCAAGACCTGATCCTGCCTCACGCCGCGCTCGCGCCAGTCCTCGACCTCGGGCTCGGAGTCGAGGCTCGAGTCTTCGTAGGCTTGCCGCAGGAGCGGGTAGTCGACTTCGCAGGACGAGAGCGGGATCATCTCGGGGGTGAGGGTCGTCACGATGGGCGGCGCCGCGGCCGGGCGGCCGGCCGCGCCCACCGGCGCGACGACGAGCGCGGCTTCCTTCAGCGGGTCGAGGCCCAGCAGCGCGCCGAGCTGCGTGTCGACGAAGCCGGTGACCAGGCGGGCGGGCAGGTCGAGGGCGCGCGCGGCGGCCAGGAGATTGGCGAGCAGTGTGCCGGCGTCCCAGAAGAGGTGGCGATAGCCCCGCGCCTGGTACTTCCAGGTGTTGCGCCAGTAGATCGCCGACAGGATGATCGACGCGGGCTCGGCCGCGACGGCGTCGTCGGCCGCGGCCACCGCCACCGCGCCGCGGAAGTCGCCCGCGCGGAGCCGTCGCAGGCTGAAGTCGCCCGGATTGAAGTGATAGACGCCGGCCTCGAGCCCGGCGACGTCGCCGGCCACCACGTACGCCTCGGTCTGGTAGAGCGCGCCGGTGGAGGCGGCGGCGCGGAAATGGATCTGGCCGCCGCCCGGATACGTCTTGACGCGGGTGACGCCGGCCGAGAAGAAGAGCAGCGCGGCCAGGCGCTCGAGATCGAGCACGGGCGCCCGCGCGCTCGCCGGCGCGGGCGCGAGGGCCGCGAAGGTGTCGGCCGCGAGTACGGGCAGATCGGTCGGCAGGCGCAGCGGCTCGAGCGCGGGATAGATCTTGAACGGCAGCGGCTTGATCTCCCAGTCGAGCGTGTGGCCGCTGCGGCGCACCGACTCGGGCGAGTGCGCGGTCTGCTCGTGGTACCGTCGGACGCTCGTCGTGTCGCGGTTGGCGGAAATGGAGACTACGCGAAGTGGTAGGGAGGGTGGACGACGCCGCGCTCGGTGATGATCGCGGTGATCAACTCCGCCGGCGTGACGTCGAAGGCCGGGTTGAACACCGGCGAGGCCGTGGGTGCGGTCTGGCGTCCCCCCACCCCGCGCACCTCCGCCGCGTCACGCTCCTCGATCACGATCGAGGCGCCGCTCGCGATCGAGGGGTCGATGGTCGAGTACGGCGCCGCCACGTAGAACGGGATGCGGTGGTGGCGCGCGAGCACCGCGACCGAGTAGGTGCCGATCTTGTTCGCGGTGTCGCCGTTGGCCGCGATGCGGTCGGCCCCGGTGACGACCAGGTCCACCTCGCCCCGCTGCATCACGAAGCCCGCCGCCACGTCGGAGATCAGCCGGTGCGGGATGCCCTCCTTGGCGAGTTCCCAGGCGGTGAGCCGCGAGCCCTGCATCACCGGGCGCGTCTCGTCCACCCACACCAGGGCGAGGCGCCCGCGCTCGTGGGCCGCGCGGATCACCCCGACCGCGGTGCCGTAGCCCGCGGTGGCCAGCGCTCCCGCGTTGCAGTGGGTGAGCAGGCGCCCGCCCTGTGGCACGAGCGCGGCGCCGTGGGCACCCATCGCGCGGTTGGCCGCGAGATCCTCGGACAGGATCGCCTGGGCCTCGGCGAGGAGCCGCTCGCTCAGCGCGGCGGCCGGCAGGTCGCGCCCGGCGTCGATCGCGCGGCGCATCCGGTCGAGCGCCCAGAAGAGGTTGACCGCGGTGGGACGGGTCGCGGCGAGCCCCTTGATCGCATCCTCGAGATCGGAGCGCAGCGCGGAGGCGTCGCGCGCCGCGCTCTCGCACGCGGCCAGGACCACGCCGAAGGCCGCGGCCACCCCGATGGCGGGGGCCCCGCGCACGACCAGGGTGCGGATGGCGTCCGCCACGTCGGGCCAGGACGAGTAGGCGCGCTCGATCTCCTCGGTGGGCAGCCGGGTCTGATCGAGCAGCACGAGCCGGCCGCCTTCCCAGCGAACCGGCGTGATCATCTGGGCTCGATCCGGAAGAACTTGTCGCGAGACGTTGCGCCCCGCACGAGGACGATCCGCGAGATCGGCACCCCGAAGGTGTCGGCCAGGAGCCGGCTCACCGCGCGGTTCGCCTCGCCGTCGTGGGGCGCGGCGGTCACCCGGAGGCGGAGCGTGCCCTCTTCCCAGCCGACGACCTCGTCCTGCCGGGCCCGGGGCTGCACCCGGACGTGGAGCAGCGCGGGCGCGGGCCTAGCCGGCGTCGCCCTGGCTGGCATCCCGCTCGAGGTCCTGATCCAGCAGCCGCTGGTACATGTCCACGGTGGCGCGCAGCGACTCGGCGAGCTGCCGCCGCGTTCGCTTGAGCTGGCTGATCTGGGCCTGGATGGCGGCCTCCGACGTGCGCGCGGCCTCGATGGTCTTCTCGCCCTGCATCTCGGCCTCCTTGATCAGGAGCTGGGCCTCGCGCCGGGCGTTGTCCTTCATCTCCTCGACCATCCGCTGCGTGGTGACGAGCGTCTCCTGCAGCATCCGCTCGCGCTGCTCGAGGCCGCGGGTGCGCTCCTCGGCGGCCTGCAGGTGCTCCTTGAGCAGGGTGTTCTCCTTCAGGAGCGCCTCGTAGTCGGCGGCCAGGTCCTCGAGAAACGTGTCCACTTCCTGGACGTCGAAGCCGCGGAACATCCGGACGGTGAACTGCTGCTGGCGGATATCCATGGGCGTGATGCGCACGGCAGCCTCCTCAGTGCCCCTGACGCAGGCTCGACAAGACCACCCGCTCCACGAACTGGATGGCGATGATGACGATCAGCGGGGAGAAGTCGAGCCCGCCGGTCTTCCACGGCGGCAGGAGGCGCCGGACCGGCGCCAAGACCGGCTCGGTGACCTGCCGCAAGAACTGGACGATAGGATTGCGTGGGTCGGGGCTCACCCACGTGATCAGGGCCGCCGCGATGATCACCCACGAGTACAGACTCAGGAGCCAGCCGATGAAGTCGACGAAACCGTCCACTAGCGCTTGCCTCCCAGCTCGCGCGAGCGCAGGGTGGCGCGCTCGACTGCGCTGATGAAGGTCCGCCGCACGCCTCCCTCTTCCAGCGCCGCGATACCCGCGATCGTCGTGCCGCCGGGGGAGGACACCATGTCCTTGAGCTGGCCGGGATGGGCGCCGGTCTCGATGATGAGCTTCGCCGAGCCGAGCACGGTCTGCGCGGCCAGCGTCATCGCGGTGGCGCGGTCGAGTCCCATCTTCACGCCGCCATCGGCCAGCGACTCGATCACGATGGCGACGTACGCGGGGCCCGAGCCGGAGAGCCCGGTGACCGCGTCGAGCGCGTCCTCGTCGAGCACCACCACCCGCCCCACCGCCCCGAACAGCTCCTGCGCCATCTCCAGGTCGCCGGCCTCGAGCCCGTCGGCGCGCGCGATGGCGGTGACGCCCTCGAGCACGAGGGCGGGGGTGTTGGGCATGACGCGGATCAGCCGCGCCGGCTTGCCGAGCGCGTCGCGCAGCGCGGAGACCGGCACGCCCGCCGCCACCGAGATCAGGAGCTTGCCGCGATCGACCGAGCCCGCGATCTCCTTCAGCACCGCGCTCATGATCTGCGGCTTGACCGCCAGGATCACCACGTCGGAGCCGGCGACCAGCTCGCGGTTGGAGGTCGCGGCGCGAATCCCGTACTGGGTGGCCAGCTGCTGGAGGCGATCGGCGCGCACGTCGGTCGCCGCGATGGAGGCGGCGGGCACGAGCCCGGTCTGGAGCAGCCCCTTGATGATGGCCTCACCCATGTTGCCCGAACCCAGGAACCCGACCTTCTTGTCCTTGATGCTCATGGCGCGCTCCCCTTGGGGGACGAGGCGCGGGGGCCGAAGATGGCCGTGCCCACGCGCACCATGGTCGCTCCCTCCTCGATCGCCACCTCGTAGTCCGCGCTCATGCCCATCGAGCAGTGCTCGAGCCCCAGCGCGTCGCGTAGCTCGCGCAGCCGCCGGAAGTAGGGACGCGTGTGCTCGGGGTTCTCGGCCGCGGGCGGAATCGCCATGAGTCCGCGCACGCGCAGCCCGGGCAGCCCCGCCACCGCCTCGCTGAGGCGCTTGACCTCAGAAGGCGCCACGCCACCTTTCTGCGGCTCGTCCCCCAGGTTCACCTGCAGCAGCACGTCGAGCACGCGATCGCCGGCTCGGCGCGAGAGCTCCCGGGCGAGCTCGAGCCGGTCCACCGAGTGGATCCAGTCGAACAGGCGCGCAGCGTCACGCGCCTTGTTGGTCTGGAGCGACCCGATCAGATGCCACGGCACCGGGTGGCCCAGACGCTCGATCTTCTCCTTCGCCTCCTGCACGCGGTTCTCTCCCAGCGCCGCGACGCCGGCCTCGATGGCCAGCCGGACGCGCTCGGCATCCATGGTCTTGGAGACCGCGATGAGCAGGACATGGTCGGGAGAGCGACCGGCCCGCGCGCACGCCCGCGCGACGGCTTCCTGGACCCGCCCAAGGTTGGCGCGTATGTCCAGCATGAGTGGGGGCGATTCTAGCACGGTGGCCGCGGGCCGTCAGGCCCGGCGGGCGGGGCCCGACCCGGCGGCCAGGGGGGCCGGAGAGGCCGGCAGCGCAGCCACGGCAACCAGCCGGCCGGCGCCACGCTCGCGGCGATACGAGAAGAGGAGGTCGGGCCGGCATCCAGTGCAGAGTCCAAGCAAATCGACGCGTTCGGGCCGGACCCCGGCGTCGGCCAGCTGGTCCAGGTTGGCCCGCCAGAGATCGAGCATCCACTTCCCCGGCCCCTTGGGGGCGACCCAGGCCGGCCAGGAGGCCGGGAATGCCGCTTCGAGGCGCTCGAGCACTGGCGCATCGACCTCGTAACAGCACGGGCCGATGGATGGTCCGATCGCCACGACCAGGTTCGCCGCCGCGCTGCCCGCCTCGATCAGACGGCGCGCCGCGCTCGCCGCCACGGACCGCACGGTGCCGCGCCAGCCGGCGTGCACCGCGGCGAGCCGACCGGCCTGCGGGTCGTAGAGCACGATGGGCAGGCAGTCGGCGGTGGAGATGCAGAGCGGCAGCCCCGGCCGGGACGTGGCCAGCGCATCGGCGTGACCCGCGAGGCCGGCCCGCTCCACCTCGATCACCTCGGCGCCGTGCACCTGGCGGGCGAAGGCGGGCTCCCCGGCGAGCCCCCTGGCAGCCAGGAGCGGCTGGGCGTCCGGGCCGAACGGCGGCCGCGGCTCGGTGGCACGCGACACCCCGGGGAAATGGCGGGTCGTGAACAGATGCGGCAGGCCGTGGGCCCCGAGTAGCGCCGAGGTGGCGAAGAGCGGTGGGTCCTCGTGCAGGCGCGGCCCGATGGAAGTCACCCGGCCATTCTCTCACGAGTGCCGCTCCCCACCGTTCCGCCTCTTCCCGGCCCGGGTATGCTGGCAGGCGTGACGTACAACGAGGCGCGCTTGCGGCGGGCGAACGACCGGCCGGTCGACCCGGCCGGCGACTACGTCCTGTACTGGATGCAGGCCGCCCGGCGCCTCGACCACAACCACGCGCTCGACCACGCGCTGGCCGAGGCCCGGCGCCTCGGCCGACCGCTGGTCGTCTACGAGGGTCTGCGACTGCGCTACCCGTGGGCGAGCGAGCGGCTGCATCGCTTCGTCCTCGAAGGCATGCGCGCCAACGCGGACGTGGCTCGCCGGATCGGGCTCGCCTACTGGCCGTGGGTCGAGCGCAAGCCGGGCGAGGGGCGCGGGCTCCTCGCCCGTCTGGCCGAGCGCGCGGCGCTCGTGGTCACCGACGACTTCCCGTGCTTCATCGTGCCGGCGCAGATCGAGGCGCTGGCCGCGCAGACCGGGGTGGCGGTGGTCGCGGTGGACACCAACGCCATCGTGCCGGTGAGCCGGCTCGGCCCGACCGTGTCGGCGGCCGCCCACCTGCGGCCGCGCATCCACCGCGCCTTCGCAGAGGCGTGGGAGCATCGCGCGGCGGCGCAGCCGGCGGGACCCGGATCGACGCGCGCGATCCCGACGCCCCCCTTCGAGCCCGCCGAGCTCGACGACGTCGACGGGCTGCTCGCCTCGCTGCCGATCGATCACGGCGTGCCCGCGGTGCCGAACATGACCGGCGGCGGTCCGGCGGCGCGGCGCCGGCTCGCGGACTTCATCGCCCATCGCCTCCGCGGTGCGGCCGATCAACGCTCGCATCCCGGCCCGCCGGACCGGGCGCACCAGAGCGGGCTCAGCCCGTACCTGCACTTCGGGCACATCGCCATCGAGGAGGTCGTCGAGCGGGTGCTGGTGAGCACGGGCGACTGGAGCCCGGCGGTCCTCGACGCGCACGCGGTGGGCCGGCGCGAGGCATTTTTCTGCCGGGACCCCGACGTCAACGCGTTCCTCGACGAGGCCATCACGTGGCGGGATCTCGGCCTGCACTGGCACTGGACGCGCCGTCAGGACACCGCGAGCCTCGAGCGCGCGCTACCCGCGTGGGCCCGCGCGACGCTGGGGGCCCACGCGGACGATCCGCGTGCCTACATCTACTCGCCCGAGGAATGGGAAGGCGGCCACACGCACGACCCGCTCTGGAACGCGGCGCAGCGCGAGCTGGTGGCGACCGGCACGATCCACAACTACATGCGCATGCTCTGGGGCAAGAAGGTGCTGGAGTGGTCGCGCACGCCGGAGGAAGCCTACGCCACCCTCGAGTACCTGAACAACAAGTACGCGCTCGACGGGCGCGATCCGAACTCCTACACCGGCATCCTCTGGTGCTTCGGCCTCTTCGACCGGCCCTGGGCGCCCGAGCGCCGGGTGATGGGCACCGTCCGCTACATGTCCTCGGAGAACACCGCGAAGAAGTTCAGGCTCGGCCCCTACCTCGACTACATCGCCTCCCTCCCCGGTTCCCCCTCTCCCCCGCCGAGGGGGAGAGGGCAAGGTGAGCGGGCGGGGAACGAGGGGGCCGACGCGCGCTGACCGCCCGCGCGGCGCCTAGTCGGCCTGCCGCCGGAGGAAGGCCGGGACGTCCAGGTCCTCCTCGACGGGCTCCTCGCCCTCCGCGCGCAGATCCGCGATGCGGCGGCGCCAATCCTTGGCGGGCGCGGGACCGCGCGGGCCGGACGGAATCGGCACCACCTTGGGTCCGGGGACGGTCGCCTCCTTGCGCTCGGTGAAGCCGGTGGCGATGACCGTGATGCGCACCTCGTCGGTCAGGCTCTCGTCGAGCACCGCGCCGAAGATGATGTTGGCCTCCTCGTGCGCGGCCTCCTGCACGATACGCGCCGCCTCTTCCACTTCATGGATCGACAGGTCGGGGCCGCCGGTGAAGTTGATCAGGATGCCGCGGGCCCCCTCGATCGAGGTCTCGTCCAGCAGCGGGCTCGCCACCGCCTTCTGGGCGGCGTCGAGTGCGCGATGCTCGCCCTTGCCGGTGCCGGTACCCATGAGGGCCATGCCCATGCCGGACATGATCGTGCGCACGTCGGCGAAGTCGAGATTGATCAGACCCGGGACCAGGATCAGGTCCGAGATGCCTTGCACGGCCTGCAGCAGCACGGTGTCCGCGACCTTGAAGGCCTCGAGCAGCGGGGTGCCCCGGTCCACCACCGCGAGCAGCCGCTGATTCGGGATCGCGATCAGGGTGTCGACGACCGCGCGCAGCTCGGCCATGCCCGCCTCGGCCTGGAGCGCGCGCTTGCGGCCCTCGAAGGTGAACGGCTTGGTCACCACCGCCACCGTGAGGATGCCGAGCTCCTTGGCCACCGAGGCCACGATCGGCGCGGAGCCGGTGCCGGTGCCGCCACCGAGCCCGGCGGTCACGAACACCATATCGGCGCCCTCGAGCACCCGCTTGATCTCCTCCCGGTCCTCGAGCGCCGCGTTCTTCCCGACCTCGGGGTCGGAGCCGGCGCCGAGGCCGCCGGTGAGCCGGGCGCCGAGCTGCAGCTTCACCGGCGCGGGCGACGAGCGGAGGGCCTGTAAATCGGTGTTGCCTACCACGAAGTCGACGCCGGTGAACGAGGCCGCCATCATGCGGTTGACCGCGTTGGAGCCGCCCCCGCCGAGGCCGATCACCTTGATCTTCGCCGCCTCGCGCTCTTCCTCCAGCTCGAACACCGGCCGCCGCCCCTGAGTGTGCTCCATCGAGTCCTCCTTAGAATGTCCCCGTGGGGATCGTGCCTGTGGCTGCCGCGTCCGGACGGGCGGCACGGTGTTGGAGAACAGCTCCGCCTGTCCGGCGGCGCGCGGGGGCTTGCCCCCGCCGCCTTTCCTAGAAGAGCTCCGCAAACCAGTCCCTCAGTCGCCGGCCGGTGCGTCCGACCAGCGTGGCTTCCTCGACTTCGGTGGGCCCGCCCGCGCCGTGGCCGCGCGCGCCGTAGAGGGCCAGGCCCACCGCGGTCGCGTGGATCGGGCTTTGCACCACGTCGGCCAGACCGGACAGCCCGGCGGGCACCCCACGGCGCACCGGCATGTCGAACACCTGCTCGGCAAGCTCGGGCACGCCGTGCATGATCGAGCTGCCGCCCGTCACCACCACCCCGCCCGCGGCCACGTCGTTGAGCCCACCCCGGACCAGGTCGCGCGCCACCAGCGTGAAGATCTCCTCCACGCGGGGCTGGATGATCTCGGACAGGATCTGGCGCGAGAGCTGGCGCGCCTTGCGCCCGCCCACGCTCGGCACATCCACCACCTCGTCCTCGCGGACGAGCGCGGTGAGGGCGCAGCCGTGCCGCTTCTTCAGCTCCTCGGCGTCCGCGGTGGGCGTGCGCAGGCCCACCGCGATGTCGTTGGAGATGTGATCGCCGCCCAGGGGCAGGCTGCCGGTGTGCCAGACCGCCCCGTCGCGGAAGAGGGCCACGTCGGTGGTTCCGCCGCCGAGATCGATCAATAGGATTCCCAGCTCCTTCTCCTCGGTGGAGATCACCGCCTCTGCGGAGGCCAGCGGCTCCAGTACCAGATCCTGCACCTGCAGCCCGGCGCGATTGACGCTGCGGACCACGTTGCGCACCGAGGTGGTGGCCCCGGTGACGAGGTGCACCTCGACCTCGAGCCGCACGCCCGACATGCCGAGCGGCTCCTTGACCCCGTCCTGGTCGTCGACCAGGAAGGTCTGGGGCAGCACGTGGATGATCTCGCGGTCCTGCGGCAGGTTCACTGCACGGGCCGCGTCGAGGGCCCGCTCGATGTCGGCCTGGCTCACCTCACGGTGCTTGCCCGAGACCGCCACGACCCCGCGGCTGTTCATGCCGCGGATGTGGCCGCCCGCGACGCCCGCGACCACCGAGGTGATCTCCACGCCCGCCATCTCCTCGGCCTCGGCCACCGCGTGCTTGATCGACTCCACCGTCGAGTCGATGTTGACCACCACGCCCTTGCGCAGGCCGCGCGACGGGCTGACCCCGACGCCGACGATGTCGAGATTGCCCACCGGTGACCAGTCGGCGATGACACAGCAGATCTTGGTGGTGCCGACGTCCAGCCCGGCGATGACCTGCCGCACTCGGGATCTGGCCATTGCCCTCCTCACCTCGTCACGGTCTTGAGAACCACCTGATCACGAAAGCGCAGATCGATGGAGCCGATCGCCTCGCCGCCCGTGCGGATCTGAGCGAGCACGCCCTGCAGCCGGCCCAGGCGCGCCTCCCAGTCCTCGGCCCCGATGCGAACCTCGACCCCATCCACCGTGTAGAGCACCGGCCCGTCCGGCCGGCTCACGTCGATCTCGGAGATCTGCTGGATCAGCGTGGTCTCCGAGCGCAGCAGCACCCGCAGCAGCGAGATACCGGCGACCACCCGTGGCGACGGCACCCCACCGCCCAGGTCGGCCGGGCTCAGCCCGGTGATCACGGGCGCGGTCGGAGCCACCGCGCGCGTCTCGGCCCCCAGACTCACCCCTTGCTCGTCGATCCAGTGCAGCCGGCCGGCGTGGGCCAGCGTGAACGGCCGCCGCTCCTCGACCGAGAGCGTGACCCGGTTCGGGAAGCGCCGCACCAGATCGGCGCGGCGAACCAGCGGCAGCGCCTCCAGCCGCGCGACCACCGCGGCCCGGTCCAGCCGGAACAGGTTGGTGCCCGGACCGATGCCGGAGGCGGCCACGATCTCCTCGGGGGTGAGACGGCTGGCACCGCTCACCGCCACCTCGCTGATCGCGAAGCGCGGCGAGGTGAGCACCCAGCCCGCCCCCAGCCCGATCGCGGCGAGGACGAGCAGGATCGCGCCGATCCACGGCGCGCGCGACGCCACCCAGCGGGCACGGCGGGTGACCCGTCGGGCGAGCTTCGCACGCGACACGCGCTGACGTGACATCGCCCTCCCGCGCTCGGCGAGGTCCTCGAGCCGCGCGGCCTGGCCGCCGCGCGGCGAGAGCACCGAGCTATGCGTGCGGACGAGCCGGGTCGCGCTCACGGACCGCTAGATCTCTCCCATCGTCTTGATCTCGGGCTCCAGCGTGATGCCGAAGTGGTTGCGTACGCGATCGAGGGTGAGCTGCATCAGGGCCTTGATGTCGGCCGCCCCCGCTCCCCCACGGTTGACGATGAAGTTGGCGTGCTTGGCCGAGATCTCGGCGCCGTTCAGCCGCTTGCCCTTGAGGCCCACCTTCTCGATCAGGCGGGAGGCGGTCTCGCCCTGCGGGTCCTTCCAGACGCAGCCCGCCGAGGCCAGGGCGAGGGGCTGGGTCGCCTTCTTCTGCTTGAGCCGCACCTTGATGTCCTTCTGGATCTCCGCGAAGGGCCGCCGGTGCAGCTGCAGCCGGGCGCCGATCAGCACCGAGCCGGGCGGGGCCGCGAACATGCGATAGCTGAACGAGCCGGCCCCCGGCTTGAACTCGCCGAGGGTGCCGTCCGGATGCAGGAAGTAAACGGCGGAGATGAAATCAGCGATGCCGCCGTCCGCGGTGCCCGCGTTCATGGCCACCGCGCCCCCCACCGTGGCGGGCACGCCCACCAGGCATTCGATGCCGCCCAGGTTCAGGGCGGCCGCCTCCCGGATCAGGGCGGACAGGCTCACCCCCGCCCCCGCCACCGCCTCCTCGCCGTTGAACTCGGCGCGACCCAGACAGCCCTCCAGCTTGAGCACCACGCCGCGGACGCCGCGGTCGCTCACGAGCAGGTTGTTGCCGCCGCCGATGACGTCGAGCGAGAGCTGCTCCCGCTCGGCGAACGACAGCGCGAGACGGATGTCTTCCACGTCCTGCGGGACGATGAAGATGTCCGCGGGGCCTCCGATGCGCAAGGAGGTGTGGAAGCTGAGGGGCTCCTTGAATCGGACCTCGCCTCGGATCTCTCCCAGCATGTGTTATCTCCTCTTGGACGACGTCCCGGGATCGTCGCCGAGGCGCTTGAGCAGTTCCCCGCCCAGCTGCCCCACGTCGCCGGCCCCGAGAGTGAGCACGAGATCACCCGCTCTGGTGGATTCGCACAGGTAGTCGACGATGGCCGCGCGATCTGAGCCCATGTAGAGCACCTCGCGGTGCCCGTGGGCCGCGATGCCGTCGGCCAGGTCGCGGGCGTGGACGCCGGGAATCGGCGCCTCGCCCGCCGCATAGATGTCCGTGACGATGAGGACGTCGGACTGATAGAACGCGGTCAGGAAATCGCTCCGCAGGTGCTGGGTCCGCGAGTAGCGATGCGGCTGGAACACCGTGATCACGCGACGGTCGAACCCCGCCTTGGCGGCGGCGAGGGTCGCGCGGATCTCGGCGGGGTGGTGGCCGTAGTCGTCGACGACCAGCACTCCCCGGGCCTCTCCCCGGATCTGGAACCGGCGCTGCACTCCCTCGAAGGAAGCCAGCGCGTGCTGGATCTTTTCGAATGGCACCTCGAGATCGAGACCGATGGCGGCGGCCGCGAGCGCGTTCAGCACGTTGTGCCGCCCCGGCACCCGCAGCGACACCGGCCCGAGCCCGGCGCCCCGGTGCAGCACCTCGAAGGTCGAACGCATCCCGGCGAACTGCAGCCGCCGCGCCGTGAGATCGGCGCCCGCCTCCAGCCCGTAGGTCACCACCCGCTTCTCGATACGGGGGATCATCCGCTGCAGGTTGGCGTCGTCGAGACACACCACCACCGCTCCGTAGAACGGCACCTTGTTCACGAAGGCGAGGAACGCGCTCACGATCGCATCGAGGTCCGGGTAGTGGTCGAGGTGCTCGGCGTCCACGGTGGTCACCACCGCGATCGTCGGGGTCAGCTTCAGGAACGAGCCGTCGGACTCGTCGGCCTCCGCCACCAGGAACTCGCCCTGACCGAGCCGTGCGTTGGTGCCGAGGCCGTGCACGCGCCCGCCCACCACCACGGTGGGATCGAAGCCGCCCGCGCCCATCACCGCCGCCACCATCGAGGTGGTGGTGGTCTTGCCGTGGGTGCCCGCGATCGCGATGCCGTACTTCAGCCGCATCAGCTCGGCGAGCATCTCGGCGCGCGGGATGACCGGGATGCCACGCTGACGCGCGGCCGCTACTTCCACGTTGTCGCGCGCCACCGCCGAGGAGTACACGACGACGTGTGCGCCTTCCACGTGGGCCGCCTCGTGGCCGGTGAATACCTTGGCCCCCAACCGCTCGAGCCGCTCCACCGTCTCGGTGCGCCGGGCGTCGGAGCCGGTGACGCGGTAGCCGAGGGTGAGCAGGACTTCGGCGATGCCGCTCATGCCGACGCCGCCGATGCCCACGAAGTGGATGTGCTGGTATTTCTTGAACATCACGCGGACTTTCTCGAGTACAGCTCCCGGTCGCCGGTTGCATGCTGCGAGATGTTCAGGAGCACGCCGGCCGAGAACATGGTCATGAGCAGCGCGGAGCCCCCGAACGAGATGAACGGCAGCGGCAGCCCCTTGGTGGGAAGCGCCCCCGTCACCACGCCGAGGTTCACGACGGTCTGCGTCGCCAGCATGATGGTGAGACCGAGGCCGAGATAGGCCCCGAAGGAGTCGGGCGCGCGCAGTCCGATGCGCAGGCCACGCCAGATCAGCAGCGCGAAGAGGGCCACGATCGCGGCGGTGCCGACCAGCCCCAGCTCCTCGCCGATGATCGAGAAGATGAAGTCGGTGTACGGCTCGGGCAGGTAGAAGAGCTTCTGCTTGGAGTCGCCGAGCCCGACCCCGAGCCAGCCGCCGGACCCCAGGGCCAGGAACGACTGGATGATCTGGAAGCCGCTGCCCTGCGGATCGTCCCAGGGATTCATGAACGCCACCATCCGCCGCCAGCGGTAGGGCTTCAACGCGATGAGCGCGATCACCACCGGCAGCGCGGCGCCCGCGATGAGCGCCATGTGCTGCACGCGCGCGCCGGCCAGGTAGGCCAGGGCCAGCGTGAGGATGATCAGGGCCAGGCTGTTGCCGAGGTCGGGCTGGAGCAGCGTGAGCGCGGCCATCCCCCCCGCCACCAGCAGCACCGGCAGCAGGCCCTCGGTGAAGCGGGCGATGGCCTCCTGTCGCCTCGTGAGGAACGCGGCCAGGTAGAGGACGAGCGAGAACTTCGCCAGCTCCACCGGCTGGAAGGAGATCGGCCCGACGTGGAACCAGCGCCGGGTCCCGTTGATGGACTGGCCGAACGGGGGCACCAGCACCAGCACCAGCAGCGCGAACGAGACGAGGAGGAGGGGCGTCACCAGCGGCTCGAGGCGCCGGTAGTCGAGCAGCATGCCGCCCCACAGAACGCCCAGCCCCAGCACCGCCCAGAAGAGCTGCTTCTTGAGGAAGAAGAACGGGTCGTGGAAGCGGTCGGCCGCCACGATGGCGCTCGCCGAGTAGACCATCACCACGCCCACGCACACGAGGGACACCACCACTCCGAAGAGCGGCAGGTCGGGCGTGAGCTTGCGGGGCATCAGCCGAGCAGCGCCCGCACCACGGCTCGGAACACGTCGCCGCGGTGCTCGAAGTTGCGGAACATGTCGAACGACGCGCACGCGGGCGAGAGCAGGACCACGTCGCCCACCGTCGCCGCGTCACGCGCCCGGCGCACCGCGTCCTCCATCGACTCCGCGTCCTCGCTCGGGATGCCCACCCGCCCCAGGGCGGCGCGGATCTGTCCGCGATCCTGGCCGATGAGCACCGCGCGACGCACCCGACCGCGGGCCGCCTCGGCGAGGGGGCCGAAGTCCTGCCCCTTGCCCTTGCCGCCCGCGATCAGCACCACCGGCTCGGTGAAGCTCTCGAGCGCCTTGATCGTGGAGTCCACGTTGGTGCCCTTGGAGTCGTTGTAGTAGACGACCCCCCGGTCGTCGTGGACCCGCTCGATGCGGTGGGCCACCCCGCGGAAGGCCGCGATGCCGCGGCGGATCGCGGAGGGCGCCATGCCGGTCCACAGCGCGCACGCGGTGGCGGCGAGCACATTCTCCACGTTGTGCTGGCCCCGCAGGTTGATCTCGCCCACCGGGCAGATCCGCTCGGTGGAGCCGTTGAGCTTGGCCACGATCCAGCCGTCGTAGATGAAGACCCCGTGGGTCAGCGTGGTGAGCCGGCTGAACCAGATCACGCGGCCGCGCGTGCGCCCGGCGAGCCCGGCGGTGACCGGGTCGTCCGCGTTCAGCACCGCGCAGTCGGTGGGGCCCTGGTTGACGAACAGGCGGGCCTTCGCGTCCACGTAACGCTCGAAGGTGCCGTGGCGGTCGAGATGGTCGGGCGTGATGTTGAGGATGGCGCCGACCCGCGGCCGGAAGCGGTCGATGGTGTCGAGCTGGAAGCTGGACGTCTCCGCCACCACGATGCCGTCGCCCGGGAACTCGAGCGCGTGCTCGGCGAGCGGGGTGCCGATGTTGCCGCCCACCAGCACCGGCCGCACCTGGGTGCGCAGGAGCTCGCCGGTCAGCGCGGTCGTGGTGGTCTTGCCGTTGGTGCCGGTGATCGCGATGGTGTCGGCCTCCATCACCCGCCAAGCCAGCTCGAGCTCGCCGATGATGGGCACCCCGCGCGCGCGCACCGAGGCCAGCGCGGGCAGCTCGAGCGGGACGCCCGGGCTCACCACCACCAGCTCCGCGCCCCGGAACGCCTCGTCGGGATGCCCGCCCGCCCAGAGGGCGCAGCCGTCGCGATCGAGAGCGCGCGCCTCGGCGGTCAGCGCCTCGATCGGGCTCGAGTCGGAGGCGAGCACGCGCGCGCCGAGACGCCGCAGCAGGCGCGCCGCCGCGACCCCGCTCTTGGCCAGCCCCACCACCGCGATGGTCTTGCCCTCGAGCGAGTCGCGATAGGGCACGCCGCGCGTCCCGTCGCCGCTCACGAAGATTCCCGTCTGGTACGACACATCCCGCCGCAATACGACCGTCGTCGCCATGGTCTCACCACCCTAGCGGAGCTTGAGTGTCGTCAAGGCCAGGAGCGCCAGCATGATCGACACGATCCAGAAGCGCACGATGATCTTGGGCTCCGCCCACCCCTTGATCTCGTAGTGATGATGTAACGGCGCCATCTTGAACACGCGTCGACCCGTCATCTTGAATGACGCGACCTGGATGATCACCGAGGCCGCCTCCACCACGTAGATGCCCCCGATCAGCGGCAGCAGGAGCTCGGACTTGGTCACCACCGCCAGCGTGCCGAGGGAGCCGCCCAGCGCGAGCGAGCCCACGTCGCCCATGAAGATCTGAGCCGGGTAGCTGTTGAACCAGAGAAAGCCCAGCGCCGCGCCCACCAGCGCTCCGCAGAAGATCGTCAGCTCGCCGGTACCCTTCACGTTGAGGATGCGCAGGTACTCGGCGGCCCGGAAGTTGCCGGTGAGGTAGGCGATCACCGCGAAGGCCCCGCCCGCGGTCACGATCGGCCCGATCGCGAGCCCGTCGAGGCCGTCGGTCAGGTTCACCGCGTTCGACGCGCCCACGATCACCAGGATCGCGAACGGGATCCAGAACCAGCCGAAGGTGAGGAGCCAGCCCTTGAAGAACGGGATCACCACCGAGGTGGTGAAGCCGTCGGGCGGCCAGAAATAGATCCAGGCCATGAGCAGGCCGACCAGCAGGATCTGGGCGCCGAACTTCTGTCGGGCCGAGATGCCCTTGCGGGTCTTGAGCTTCTGCCAGTCGTCCTTGAGCCCGATCAGCCCGAGCCCCGTGGTGGCCAGCACCAGCACCCAGACATAGCGGTTGCGCAGGTTGGCCCAGAGCAGGGTGGCGACCAGGATCGCCACCAGGATGCCGATGCCGCCCATGGTGGGCGTGCCCGCCTTGGTCTTCTGGTGCCGCTCCGGTGTGTCTTCCCGGACCGATGCTCCCCCATGTTGCATCTGGCGCAGCCGGTTGATGAGCCAGGGCCCCAGGATGAACGAGATGACGAGCGCGGTCACGGTGGCCATCGCGGTCCGGAACGTGATGTAGCGGAACACGTTGAACACGGTGTGATACTTCGCCAGCGGCACGAGGAGCTCGTACAGCATCAGGCATCGTCTCCTCCGAAGCGGGCCACGAGCGCGTCGACCACGCGCTCCATGCGCATGCCCCGGGAGCCCTTGACGAGCACCGCGTCGCCGGGCGCCAGCCGCTTGAGCAGCAGAGCCACCGCGTCCTCGAACGTGGTCACGTGGTGACTCTCCGCGAGCCCGGCCCGGCGGGCGGCCTCCACCGCGACCTGCGCCCACCGGCCGAGGCCGACGAACTCGGCCGCGCCGGACGCGGCCACCGCCCGCCCCATCTCCCGGTGCGCCGCCTCGCTGATCGGACCCAGCTCGAGCATGTCGCCGAACACCACCACGCGCCGGTGGCCCTCGGAGGTCGCCGCGAGCGTCTCCAGCGAGGCGCCGACCGAGCCGGGATTGGCGTTGTAGGTATCGTCGAGGATCCGGATCCGGCCGGCCGGCCGCCACACGCAGCGCCCCTTCACCGGCCGGGCCGCCTCGAGCCCGCGGACGATCTGCTCGATCGACAGCCCGAGAGCCCGTCCCACGCCGGCGGCCGCGAGCGCGTTGGTCACGTTGTGCCGACCCGCGAAGGCGAGCCGCACCGGCTGCCGGGCTGGGCCGACCGCGAGGGTGAAGCGGAGCCCGTCGGCGCCGTCCACCGCGGGGCTCGCCGCGAACACGTCGGCGCCCGGTCGCGTGCTGAAGTACAGCACCCGGGCCCGGGCCTGGGTGTGCATCGCGAGCACCCGCGGGTCATCGGCGTTGAGCACGACGGCGCCCTCGGGCGGGATCGCGCGCACGAGCGCGCTCTTCTCCTGGGCCACCCCGTCGAGCGAGCCGAAGAACTCGGTGTGGGCGCCCTGCACGACCGTGACCACCCCCACGGTGGGCCGGGCGATCGCGGCGAGCGACTCGATCTCGCCCGGCGTGTTCGCCCCGAGCTCGAGGGCGACCGCGCGGTGCTCCGACGACAGGCGCAGGAGCGTCAACGGCAGGCCCCACTGGTTGTTGAAGCTGCCCTCCGGCTTCAGCACCGGGCCGAGCGCCGAGAGCACGCCCGCCATCATCTCCTTGGTCGTGGTCTTGCCGTTCGAGCCGGTCACCGCGGCCACCGGCACCGGGAAGCGCGCACGGTGATAGGCCGCGAGGCGCCCGAGCGCGCGCGTGGTGTCGTCGACCAGGACCGTGGGCACCGAGGGCGGCAGATCGTCCGGCAGGTTGTGGACGACCAGGCACGCCGCCCCGCGGGCCGCCGCGTCGCGAAGGTAGTCGTGCCCGTCGCGGGCGGCCTGGATCGCGAAGAACGCCTCCCCGATGGCGAGGCTTCGGCTGTCGATGCTGATGCCGGTCACCGGCACGCCGAGGTCGCCGGCCACGAGGGCTCCCTGGGTGCCGCGGACCACGTCCTCGACGCTCAGCGGCGCCATCCGTCCCCTCCGGCTACGCCCCGCTCGGCGAGCGCGACGCGCGCCACCACCCGATCGTCGAAGGGCAGCGTCTCGCCGCCGATGATCTGGTAGGTCTCGTGCCCCTTGCCCGCGATGACCACGACGTCGCCCTCGCGCGCCCACGCCACCGCGGACTCGATGGCACGCCGTCGGTCCGCGATGGACTCATGGCGGCCCGCCGCCTCCGCGGGAATGCCGGTCTCGATCTCGGCCAGGATGGCCTCGGGCCGCTCGCTGCGCGGGTTGTCGGACGTCACCCACGCCCGGTCGGCGAGGCGCGACGCGATGCCGCCCATGATCGGCCGCTTGCCGCGGTCGCGGTCGCCGCCGCAGCCGAAGACCACGCCCAGGCGGGCGCCGGGCCGCAGGAGCTTGCGCGCGGTGGCCAGCACGTTCTCGAGAGCGTCGGGGGTGTGCGCGTAGTCGACGACCACCAGGAACGGCTGACCGGCTTCGACCCGCTCGAATCGGCCCGGCACGGTCGCCACGCGGGAGAGGATCTGACCGATCTGACTCGGCTCCATGTCCAGAGCCAGTCCGACGCCGACGGCTCCCAACAGATTCATCACGTTGTGCTCGCCCACCAGCGGCGAGGTGATCTCGACCAGACCTCGGGCACAGGCAACCTGCAGGCGGATGCCGTGCATCCCCGACTCCCGGTGGCGCGGCCGCAGGTCGGCCCGCTCCGACAGGCCGAAGGTGATGAGCCGCACCTGCGGGTCGGCCGACGCCGACGCGATCATGGCCGCGCCCGCCGGGTCGTCCACGTTGACGACCGCCGCGCGCCGCGCCTTCCGCCCGGCGGCCAGCACCGAGAACAGCCGTGCCTTCGCGTCGCGGTAGGCCGCCAGCGTCCGGTGGAAGTCGAGGTGGTCCTGCGTCAGGTTGGTGAACACGGCGACGTCGAACTCGATGCCGTCCACCCGGTGGAGGGCGAGCGCGTGGGAGGAGACCTCCATGGCCGCCCCCCCGACGTTCGCGCGGACCATGCGCGCGAGCAAGGCCTGCAGCTCGAGCGCCTCGGGGGTGGTCTGGCTCGCGGGCTCCACCTGGCTGCCGACGCGGTACTCGATCGTGCCGATCACCCCGGTGGGACGCCCGCCCGCCGCGAGCAGAGCCTCGATCAGCAGCGACGTCGTGGTCTTGCCGTTGGTGCCGGTAATGCCGACGACGATCAGTCGCTGCGAGGGATGCCCGTGATACGCGTCCGCCAGCCGCGCCAGCGCCTCGCGCGAGGACGGCACCAGGATCCGGGCCACGGCGGTGCCCGGCAGGGGGTCGGGCCCCTCGGCGACGACGACGGCGGCGCCCCGGCCGAGGGCGTCGGCGGCGAAGCGCCGGCCGTCCTGCTTGAAGCCGGGGATCGCCACGAACAGCTCGCCGGCCTTGACCTTGCGGGAGTCGTAGGCAAGGCCGGCCACGCGTGCGGGCGGCGTGCCCAGTACCGTCTTGTCCGGCAGCGCGTCGAGCAGCGTGGACGTGGGCACGGGCTCGCTCATGTCCTCACGGGTGAAAGCTCGCGGGCACGGCCGGCGCAGCCGTGCGACCCACCGAGGGCGCCAGCTGCAGACGGCACGTGGCGCCCGCGGGCAGCGGCGCGCCCGGCGGCGGCGACTGGGCCGTCACGACGCCCCGGCCCGCGATCTCGAGCGTCACCTCGAAGGGCGCGAGGACCTCCATCGCCTGGCGCAGGGACAGCCCGCTCAGGCGCGGCGTGACCGCCGGCCCGCCGCTGGCGGCGGGGGCCTCGGCCAGGGCGGCCGTGACTACTGCAGGGCCGGACAACGCGGCGACGGCCGCGCTCGGCCGTGACCGGCCCGGCGTGGTCGCGGCCATCTCTCCGCGCACGATCGGCACCGGGCTGCTGTCGCGCGGCGCCACGTTCAGGTACCGGAGCGCCTCGCGGCCGATGCCCGCGAACATGGGCGCGGCGGCCTCGCTGCCCCACTTCTCGTTCTTGGGCTCGTCGAGCAGCACGATCATGGCCAGGCGCGGATCGTCGGCGGGCACGAAGCCCACGAACGAGAGGACCCCGGGCGCGCGCGAGTAGCGCTTCGTCGCCGGGTCCATCTTCTGGGCGGTACCGGTCTTGCCGGCCACGTCGTAGCCGGGAATCGCCGCGTTGTGGCCGGTCCCGTTGGCGACCACGTTCACCATCATCTCGGTGAGCGTGCGCGCGGTCTCCGGGCTGATGACCTGGCGCACCGCCTTGGGCTCGAACGAGCGGAGCTCGCGCCCCTGGGCGTCGAGCGTCGCCCGGATGATCTGCGGCTGCATGAGCCGGCCCCCGTTGGCCACCGCCGAGAAGGCCGCCACCATCTGCACCGCGGTCACCGAGATCTCCTGGCCGATCGACATGGTGGCGAGTGACAGTCCCGACCACTGGGTGGGCGGGCGGAGCTGGCCGCGGCTCTCGCCGGGGAGCCCCAGGTTGGTCGGCGCTCCGAAGCCGAACGCGGTCATGTACTTGTAGTAGCGCTCCTTGCCGATCTGCATGCCGACCTTGATCGAGCCCACGTTGGAGGAGTTCTGGAGCACCTCGGTGAAGGTGAGCCAGCCGTATCTCTTCCAATCGTGGATGGTGGCGTTGGCCACCGTGATCGCGCCGTTCTCCCCGAAGATCCGGTCGGTGGGGCGGACGATGCCTTCCTCCAGCGCCGACGCCGCCATGATCACCTTGAAGGTCGAGCCCGGCTCGAAGGGATCGGTGACCGCGCGGGCCCGCCGGTCCTCATCGGTGGCGCCGCCGAACGCGTTCGGGTTGAAGGTGGGGCGGATCGCCATCGCGAGGATCTCGCCGGTGCGCGGGTCCATCACCACCGCCATCGCCGACTTGGCCCGGGTGCGCCGCCACGCCGCGTCCACTTCCTTCTCGGCGAGGTACTGGATGGTCGCGTCGATGGTGAGCACGATCCCCTGGCCCGGCACCGCCGGCTTGAGCACGATGGGCGCGCCGGTCACCTCGCGCCCGAGCGCGTCGCGCTCGACCACCGCGCGGCCCTCGACGCCGGCCAGGTGCCCGTCCCACACCTGCTCGATGCCGGCCAGGCCCTTCCCCTCGGCGCCCTCGAAGCCGATCAGCTGCGCGGCCAGCTCGCGATTCGGATAGAGCCGCATGGTGTCTTCCACCAGGGTCAGCGACGGGTCCTTCAGGTCGCGTACCGCGCGAGCCATGTCCGGGGTGAGCCGGCGCCGCACCGGAGCGAACTTCTTCGAGACGGTGAGCCGGCGGGCCACGTCGCGGGCCGGCTCGCCGAGGATCGGGCCCAGCCGCGCGGCCAGGCGCGTCGCGTCCTCGACCTTCCCCGGCGTCACGTAAAGCGTGTCGGCCCGGGAGGAGACGGCGAGCGGCTGGCCGGCGCGATCGAGGATGGGGCCGCGCTTGGCCCGCAGGGGCACCGTCTTGGCGTGCTGGCTCTCGGCCAGACGTGCGTACTCGTCGTGCTTGTAAACTTGGAGGTAGCCGAGGCGGCCGAGGAGAGCGAGGAAGGCACAGGCCAGGCACGCCGCAAGGATCAGCGCCCGGCTTCTCAGGCCCTCGGCCCGCTGCTCGGTCATGGGGTCACGCTAGCGAACTCCAACGTTGCGGGGCACCGCGCGCTCGGCGACCACGGATGGGCGATCGAGCGCAGCGGAGCCGGCGCCGCCCTGGACGAACTCGCGGGCGAGCCGGACCTGGTCGCGGCCGGGCGCCACCATGCCGAGCTCGGTGCGCGCCTTGCCCTCGATGCGCGAGAGCGACTTCAGCGTGGCCATCTCGACGCGCAGGCGCCGGTTGGTCTCCTCGATCTCGGCGCGGTGCTGCCGGAGCGCGTCGAGCCGGTACGACATGCGCACCTGCTGCACGCGCAGGCCTACCACCCCGAGCACCAGCGACACCGCGAGACCGGCGCCGACCACCGCGGAGGCCATGGAGCGGAGGCGCCGCCGATCCGTCGAGCGGTGGCGCCGCACCGCCTCCTGCTGCCTCGCGCGATGCTCGTGACCCCAGTGGGACTGCGGAGCGCTGCGCCGATGGGCCCGGGTGCTCATGCCGCCTCCTGCCGCGCGAGCACTCGCAGCTTGGCGCTGCGGGCGCGCGGATTCTGTGTCGTCTCCTCGCGGCCCGCGGTCACCGGGCTGGGCTCGAGCTCGACGAAGCCCCGGCCCGTCAGTGAGCGGAACGCACGCTTGACCACCCGGTCCTCGCCGGAGTGAAAGGAGATGACGCCCAGCCGGCCGCCGTCCTCGAGAAGCGCGGCCGCTTGCGGCAGCGCCTCCGCGAGCGCGTCCGGCTCTTCGTTGACGGCCATCCGCACCGCCTGGAAGGTGCGAGTGGCCACGTGGGTGCGCTTGGACCAGGCCGCGCGCGGCACCGCGCGCTTCACCACCGACACCAGATCGGCGGCGGTCCGCACCGGAGCGCGGCGTCGCTGCTCGACGAGCACGCGCGCGATGCGATTGGCGTGACGCTCTTCTCCGTACTCGGCGAGCAGGCGCGCGATCTCTTCCGCGGGCAGGCGGCCGAGCAGCTCGGCGGCGGTCTGACCCTCGGTGGGATCGAACCGCATGTCGAGCGGCTCCTCGCCATGGAACGAGAAGCCGCGCCCCGACTCGTCGATCTGATACGACGACAGCCCGAGGTCGAGCAGGACCGCGGTCGCGCGCTCCACCCCCGCGCGGGTGGCGAGCGCGCCGAGGTGGCGGAAGCTGCCGTGCTCGAGCACCACCCGCGCCCCGAAGCGCGCGAGGCGCCGCGCCGCTCGCGCGAGGGCTTCCGGATCGCGGTCGATCCCGAGCAGGCGCGTGTCGTCGCCCGCTCGCTCCAGCAGCCGCTCGGCGTGTCCTCCCATTCCGATCGTCCCGTCCACCACCCAGCCCCCGCGTCGAGGGCGCAAGAGGAACGTCACTTCGTCAGCCAGAACCGGTGTGTGGGCTACGGACACGGGCTCGTCCCGGCTGACACCGGAAGCTTCTCTTTCAAATGCGCTCGGCTCGCCTTCGGCTGCGCCTCGCCCTGCCACTGTCGCGTCGTCACGCCGTTGGAGAGTGTCGCCGTCATGCCGTTCGCGTGCCTCGCGGTCGTTACGTTTGTCGCGCAAGCTAGACGCCCTTGGCCGCCAGGCGCTCGCGCAGGTCGTCGAGCGGGCCCGCGTGCTCGCGCTGGTAGATCGCCCAGCGATCCTCGTCCCAGATCTCGAAGTGATCCATCATCCCGATGATCACCACGTTCTTCGCGAGCCCGCTCCGCTCGCGATAGTCCTGCAGGATCTGGACCCGCCCGTGCGGATCGAGCACCACGTCGAGTCCCGCCGAGAGATACACGTGCTGGTACTGCCGACGATCGGGATCGAGCTTCGGGAGCGCGGCCACGCGCTCCTCGAGCTCCCGCCACTTGTCCTCGGGGTACACGTCGAGCGATGAGCCGTTGGGCGCGATCACCAGACGGTCGCTTCCGGCCTCGCGCAGCCCCTCGCGAAACTTCGACGGGATGCTGAGGCGCCCTTTCGGGTCGATCGTGTGTCTGAAATGTCCCCGAAACACTATCCCCCTCGGCGGGGCCCGGATGCCCCTCAGCCGGCCTTCGATGGCACTTCATGGGATTTCATCCCACTTCGAGGGACCATCCTAGAGGGGGTCGCTTGGGGGTGTCAAGCGGAAACTTCGAATTTTCAAGGCCATTCAGGCCCGGTCCAGGCGCGACCGGTTGGGGGTAGAGCAAAGAGGGCTACAGCAGGTGGTGAGAACCCGAAGAGAACCGGGGCCCTAGCGGGCCGGCGTGTAGTACGAGAGGGCCTCCGGCATCCAGGTCTCGAGCTGCTGGATACGGGTGGCCTCCGACGGATGCGTCGACAGCCATTCCGCCGGGCGCTGGCCCTTCGCGGCCTCGGCCATGCGCTTCCACAGCTCCACGGCCGCGTGCGGGTCGTAGCCGGCCTTGGCCATCAGGATCACGCCGAGATGATCGGCCTCGGACTCCTGCTGGCGGCTGAACGGCAGGAGCACCCCGACCTGGGCCCCGGCGCCGAGCGCGGCCGCGACGAGCTGGACGGTCGCCGGGTTGCTGCTGGCCATGCCCGCCGCCAGCTGGGTGACCGTCTGGACGCCCATCTGCTGGCTCAGGCGCTCCCCGCCGTGGCGGGCCAGGACGTGGCCGATCTCGTGCCCGAGGACGGCGGCCAGCCCCGCCTCATCGCGGGTGATCGTGAGCATGCCGGTGTAGACCGCCACCTTGCCGCCGGGCAGCGCGAAGGCATTCGCCTGCTTGTCGTCGGCGATGAGCCGGAACTCCCACTGGTTCTTCAGGTCGGTCACCGCGGCGATGCGGCTGCCCACACGCTGGACCATGGCATTGGCCTGCCCATCGGTGGACAGCGTCGCCTTGCCGACGATCTCCTGGTAGGCCTGCACGCCCATCTTGGACTCCTCGTCGGGGGAGACGAGCTGGAGCTGATGACGGCCCGTGTAGGGCACCGTCTCGCAGGCCGCCGGCACGAGGGCCAATGCGACGAGCGCGGGGGCGACGACGACGTTTCCGCGAAGCACGGCGTCATTCTACCAAAGCAGGTTGCGGAGCGTGGCCTGCGTCTCCATCACGATCCCGGCTCCGGCCCCGACCCCCGGACCGCCGACCTCCAGCCGGATGCGCACGGCCCGGACCTCGGCCGGATCGGTCGTCTCGAGGCCGGTCCGGTCGAGATAGGTGAGTTGGAACGCCCGCACGCCGTCGATCACCGGCTGCGCCCCTCCACCCGCGTCCCGCCGAAGGGTGCGCTCACCGGGTCGGAGCAGATAGGTCACCCGCTCCCGCGTCGGGTCTACTTCCCCGTTGCCGTTGAAGTCGCGCTGGAACGCGATCCGGGTGGGCTCCGCGATCACGACCGCCGCGATGCCGGCCACGGTGGGATCGTAGCCCGCCTCGCGCAGCTCGCCGGCCAGACGCTCGAGCGCGTAGCGCGCCGACTGCTGGGCCTCCACCCGCGCCGTGCCCCACACCCACGCCTGCAAGCCCTGATGCAGCAGCATCACGCTTGCCACCAGCACGCCCCCACCGACGGCGAGGGCCACCAGGATATCCACCAGCGAGTAGCCCCGATTGCCAAGCCGCGCGTACACGGGTCCACGCTGAGGGAAGCCAGCGGGAACGCACAATGACCAGCTTTCGAAACGTCAGGAAGGCAATACAGCGCGCAAAAAACCAGACGGGCGGCGGAGCCGCCCGTCTTCTAAGCCCCCGGCCTCTTCCCCGCCCACGGCGCGAGCTGCTCGAACGCCGCCGAAGCCCGAAGCACGGTGGCGTCCTCGAAGCGCCGGCCGAGGATCTGCAGGCCGACAGGCAGCTGGTCGCGGGTGAAACCGCAGGGTACCGAGGCACCCGGATGGCCCGTCATGTTGAAGGGATAGGTGAACGGGATCCAGTCGTAGACCCCGGTCGGGGTACCCGCGACCTCGGTCGGCCCGTCGAGCCCCACCTTGAAGGCTGCGCACGCAATGGTCGGCGTGAGCAGGAGGTCGTGCCGCTCGAAGAGGCGGCGCGGGTGCTCCTCCCACGCCAGCCGATCGAACCACGCCTGGACGTACTGGGTGGGGCTCCAGGCCCGGGTTTCGTCGGCGAGGGCGACGAGGCCTGGATCGATATCGTCCCGCCGGTCGTGCAGGGCGGCCCCGAGCCGGGCCGCGATGCCGCCGAGGAACATGGTCTTCCACGCCGTCTGCGGGCTCGGCCACTTGGGCCTGACCTCCTCCACCCGGCAGCCCAGCTCACGGAAGCGCCGCGCCGCGCGCTCGCAGACCGCCTTCACCTCGGGATCCACCGCCTTCGCGAAGCCGAGATCCGCGGTCCACGCCACCCGCAGGCCCTTCACCCCGCCCCTGAGCCCCTTCACGTAGTCGGCTCGCGGGCCTGGCAGCGAGAACGGATCGCGCGCGTCGGGCCCCACGCAGGCGTTCATCATGAGGGCCGCGTCCGCCACCGTGCGCGTCATCGGTCCGATGTGCGAGAGCCCCCAGGCCGCGCTGAACGGGTAGATCGGGATCAGCCCGAAGGTGGGCTTGATGCCGTATATGCCGGCGAGCGACGCGGGGATCCGGATCGAGCCGCCGCCGTCGGTACCGATGGCGAGCGGGCCCAGGCCAGCGGCCACCGCGGCGCTGGCCCCCCCGCTCGAGCCGCCCGGCGTGCGGTCCAGGTTCCACGGATTGCGCGTGACGCCGAACAGCAGGTTGTGGGTTGCCCCGATCCAGCCCATCATCGGCGTGTTCGTCTTGCCGAGCTGGATGGCGCCGGCCGCGCGCAGGCGCTCGACCATCGGCGCGTCCTCGGTTGGCACGTTGTCGCCGAAAAGCCGCGTTCCGAACGTCGTCCGGACGCCCTTGGTGATCACGAGGTCCTTGGTCGAGAACGGCACCCCGTGCAGCGGGCCGAGCGCGGCGCCCTTCTTCATGACCGCCCGCTCGGCCGCGCGCGCGTCCTTCATCGCCTGGTCCGCGGTGAGGGTCACGTAGGCGTTGAGCGTCGGGTTGAGGCGCTCGATGCGGGCGAGCACCGCCTTCATCACGTCGACCGGGGAGAGCTTCCGGCGCTTGATGGCCGGGGCCATCTCGGACGCGGGCATCCAGCAGAGATCTTCGGCACTCGCCATGGGAGCCTCCCTCGCTCGGGGTCAGGCGCCGCGGAGGCGCGGGTCCAGCGTGTCGCGAAGCGCGTCGCCGAGCAGGCTGGAGCCGAAGACGGCGAGGCTGATGGCGAGGCCCGGGAATATCACGAGCCAGGGCGCCTTCTGGGCGTACTCCGCCGCGGAAACCGAGAGCATCCGCCCCCACGAGGGATAGGGCTCGGGCACGCCGAGGCCCAGGAACGACAGCGCGGCCTCGACCAGGATCGCGCTGCCGAGCTGCGCGGTGCACAGCACGATGAACGGCCCGATGGTGTTGGGCAGGATGTGGCGGAACGCGATGCGCAGGTGGCGGAGGCCGACCGCGCGCGCCGCCTCCACGTACTGCATCTCGCGGATCGACAGCACGCTCGCCCGGATGACCCGCGCGGCCCGCGGGATGATCGGGATCGAGATCGCTATCACTACGTTGGGGATGGACGGCCCCAGCGCGGCCGACATGACGAGCGCCAGCACGAGCAGCGGCAGGCCCTGCAGGATGTCCATCACCCGCTGGCTGATGAGATCGGTGTTGCCGCCGATGTAGCCGGACAGCAGCCCGATGAGCCCGCCGAACACCGAGCCGAGCAGCGTGGAGGCCAGACCCACGATGAGCGAGACCCGCGCCCCGTGGATGATGCGCGAGTAGATGTCGCGGCCCAGATGATCGGAGCCGAGCCAGTGATCGCCGCCCGGGCGCGCGAGGCTCTGGCCGGCGTCGGTCGCGATCGGATCGTAGGTCGCGAGCTGGTTGGCGAACACCGCGGTCAGGAACATCACGACCATGAGGAACCCGCCGATCGCCCCCAGCGGCTTCTTCCGGCAGAAGTGCACGAGCACGGTCCACGCCCCCGGCCGGCGCAGGGCCATGGCGACGCCCGGCACCTCCACCCCCAGCGGCTTAGTGGCCATAGCGCACGCGCGGGTCGAGGAAGCCGTACAGCATGTCCACGACGAGGTTCGAGAGGATCACCACGATCGCGATGAACATGACCAGGTTTTGGACGATCGGGTAGTCCCGCCACAGGATCGCCTCCACCAGGAAGCGCGCGACCCCGGGCAGGTTGAAGACGGTCTCGGTCACCACGAGGCCGCCGATGAGGAACGCGAACTCGATGCCGATCACCGTGACCACGGGCAGGATCGCGTTCTTCAGCGCGTGGCGCCAGATCACGATGCGGCCGGACTGGCCCTTGGCCCGCGCGGTGCGGATGTAGTCCTCGCGCAGCACCTCGAGCAGCGACGAGCGGGTGATGCGCGTGATGAGCGCGGAGGAGCGATAGCCCACCGCCAGCGCAGGCAGCGCGAACTGGACGCAGTGCAAGGGGAAGTTCTGGCTCGGGGGCACGTAGGTGACCGGCGGGATCCAGCCGAACCACGCGACCAGCCCCAGGATGATGACCATGCCGAGCCAGAACGACGGCATGCTGAGCCCGGCCAGGCTGAACACCCGCAGCGCGTAGTCGAGCGTGGTGTCCTGGCGGACCGCGCTGATGACGCCGAGGGGCACGCCCAGGGCGACCGACACGATCAGCGACAGGGCGGCCAGCTCGAGGGTCACCGGGATGAGCGGGCGGATGATCTCCCACGCGGGAAGGTCGTAGCGGTACGACTTGCCCAGATCGCCGGTCATGATCTGGCGCAGCCACTCGAGGTACTGCACGTAGACGGGGCGATCGAGCCCGAGCTCCTTCTCGATCGCCAGACGCTCCGACGGATTCACGTAGCCGCCGGTGGAGAACAGGATATCGACGATGTCGCCCGGAGCGAGGCGCAGCATACCGAAGATGACGATCGACATGCCGAGCAGGGTCAGGACCCCGATGCCCAGCCGCTGCGCGATGTACGTCTTCACGGTTGCCGGGCTACTTGTCGCGCCAGACGTCCGCCATGCGCCCGAAGTTGTAGATGTTGTCCTGCGGCACCATGTTCTTCACGTACGGCCACACCGTGAAGTAGTCGAGACGCCAGTCGAGCAGCGGCCGGGCCGCGTCCGCCTCTATCTTTTTCTGGAGCGCGCTCACGAGGGCCAGGCGCTTCTGCGGGTTCAGCTCCAGCGACTGCTGGTCGATCATCTTCATCACTTCCTCGCTGCAGTACTGGCTGTAGTTCCGGGGCGAGCCGCACGCGTAGTTTTCGTAGTAGTTGGCGTCCGGCTCGTCGACCCCGAGACCGGTGAGGTTGGCCCCGATCTGGTACTCGCCCCGGGTGGCCATCGGATGCCACTGCGCGGTCTCCACCTGCTTGAGGGTGGCCTCGATGCTCACCTGCTTGAGCTCGTTGATCACGAACGACGCCATGTCCACGTACATCGCGATCGCCCGGGTGCTCATCTCCACTTTGAGCGGGTGCTCCGGCGTGATGCCGGCCTCGGCCAGGAGCTTGCGAGCTTGCACTTTCATGTCCTCGGGCTTGCCGTAGCCGGGCAGCGAGAGCAGGTCCTTCTCGGCCAGGCCCCAGACACCATAGGGCTTCGGCGGCTGGGAGGCGCCCGGGACGGCCCCGCCCTGATGCACCGCGGAAATCAGGGCGCGCCGGTCGATGGCGTACGACACCGCGAGGCGCACCTTCGGGTTGTCGAAGGGCGGTTTCTTGGTGTTCATGATGATGTTGTCGCTCACCGCCTGGGCCACCGGGGTGATCACGAGGCCGGGCACCGCCTTCTTGAGCTGCTCGGCCGCGGTCTTCGTGGTCTCACCCGGGAACGACACGTCGAGCTGGCCGGCCTGCAGCGCGGCGGTCCGCGTGCCCCGCTCCTTGATCACCACGTAGCGGAGGCTGTCGAGGTAGGGCCGCCCCTTCATGAAGTAGTCGGGGTTCTTCACGTAGTCCACGAACTCGCCCTTCCGCCACTCCTTCAGCTTGAAGGGCCCGGTGCCGATGCAGCCGGTGCGGTAGGAGGCCGGGTTGACGTGGGCCGCGTAGATCGGCGTGTAGCCGGAGGCCAGCATGACGAGGAACCCGGGCTGGGGCCGCTTGAGGCGGAAGACCACCGTGTGAGGATCTGGAGCCTCCACCGCCTCCACGTTGCTGTACCAGTCCTTGCGCGGATTGATGCGCAGCTTGGCTGGCGCGTCCGGAGCCTCGCGAAGCATGTCGAAGGTGAACTTCACGTCCTTCGAGGAGAACGCCTGGCCGTCGTGCCACTTCACGTTCTTGCGCAGGAAGAAGACGAGGTTCCGGTAGTTGTCCTGCCACGACCACTTCTCGGCCAGCTCCCCCACCAGGTTGTCGACGGTCTCCGCGCGCTTGCTCTGATCGAAGACGATCAGGTTGTTGAAGCACGGCATCGACGGGAACGACGTCGCGATCGTGGACGTCTCGTGGATGGCGAAGCCCTGCGGGAGGTCCTCGCGCTGCATCAGGTTCAGGTGGCCGCCGTACTTCGGCGTCTGGGCCAGCGCCGAGGTGACGCCGGCGGCGAGGACAGCGATCAGCGAGAGTGTGACGACGGCACGGCGGGAACGCTCCATTGTGTCCCTCTCTTTACGCACGGCTCGTGGTGGCCGGGCGGGATCTGCAGCACGGGTGGTGGGAAACCCTGCGGGAAATATACGACATGGCTCCCGGTCCGACAACTGTTCCACAGCCGGGCTGGTCCAGCGGCTCACGCGGCGCGTTATCGGGGCCGCGCGGCAAGGCTGGGCGCGAGTAGGCGGGATGGAAGTCGCCGGGGTGGAGACGTCGCCTCGGGCTCGCCGCGGGCGCGGCTTACAGCGATTCCCGGCCGCGCCGCCGCACCTCGCGGCGCGTGAGCAGCTCCTCGAGCGCGATCGTCCGGGCACCGCCGCGACGACGGAGCTCCGGCCGGACGAGGATCGGCCGCTGGCGGATGCGTGCGGCCAACCCGTTCTTCACCGCCCGGTCCGTGTAGAGGAGGCACAGGGCCCGGCACATCAGTGGCCGGCCGCGGTTGTAGCCGAAGCGGCGCTTGTATTCGTCGGCGGTCATCCGATGGCTGCGCAGGTGCGTGTTGGTCAGCTGGCGAAACGAGCCGCCGCAGACCAGGCACCGGATGGAGTCCTGCTGGACGGCCTGACGCGGGTCTGCCCGCAAGCTGGACAGCAGTGCGCGGGCCACCGCGGTCGCCGCTCCCAGGACATTGTCGCGGGTGGAGCGGCGGGGGCGCGCCGGCGGCACGGAGCCGTGCGGCCACTCGTTGCTGCGCGGAAGATCGGCTGGCAGTGCGCCGGCGGCGATGGAGCCTGACGGGATCGACGTCATCGGGGTCTCCTTTCCGGTCCGGGAAGAGCGGCGTCGCGGGGCAGCACCCAGACCCAGCGCACGGTCTGCAGGAGCGTGCCGTCATCGAAGGCGAGGACGATGCGCAGATGCGTCGAGGCTTCCAGCCGCACGTGAAGCGAGACCGGTCGCGACACCACCTGGTCCGTGACGTCGACCTGGGCGAGGAGCGGGACCCGATTTTCGTCGGCGATGACGTAGAGCCGCGCGCCGGGCGTGGTCAGCAGCACGCGCCAGCTCACCTCGATCTCGAGGGCAGTCGTGGCGTCCTCCTCCACGATGTGCGCGATCCGGACCCGCAGGCTGCCGCTGCCGTCGCCCAGGTTCTGACCGGCGAATACCCGGGCCAGCACGGTCGAGGCCTCGTCATCGGGCTTGCGGAGCAGACCGGCTTCCGCGGCCGCCAAGCAGATCACCACCGCGGGACCTGGACTGCACCGCACCCGGCGAGGATCACCGCGGCGGCGAAGAGTGCGACGGTCAGGACCATATGGAGCACCAGGCGCATGCCCCTACTCTTCGCAAGTGCAGTGCCAGTGGAAACTTGCATTAAATCGCCCTGTTACGTCTCTGACCACCCGGCGGCCGCCGGTCACTGGTAAGAAGCTGAGCAGTAACTTGACCAGCGGGGCCGGGGGAGTAATCTGTTCGAGCCATGGACCCCAGCGACGAGCTGCTCGGTCGGAGCCCCGCGATCGAGGCCACTCGGGAGACGCTGCGCCGGCTCCTCGGCCGCCACCAGGCCACCCGCCGGCTGCCCGCGGTCCTGATTCAGGGTGAGACCGGAACCGGTAAGAATCTCGTCGCCCGCTTCCTCCACCGCCACGGGCCGCGTGCCCAGGGCCCCTTCGTCGACGTGAACTGCGCGGCGATCCCCGAGACGTTGATCGAGGCGGAGCTGTTCGGCTACGAGCGGGGCGCGTTCACGGACGCCCGGCGGGCGAAGGCGGGCCTCTTCCAGACCGCGAACCTCGGCACGATCTTCCTGGACGAGGTCGGCCTCCTTCCCGACGCCCTGCAGGCCAAGCTCCTGACCGTTCTCGAGGAGCGGACCGTCCGTCGGCTGGGCGGCACGCATCCCGAGCCGGCCGACGCCTGGGTCATCAGCGCGACGAACACGGACCTGCAGCAGGCGATCCGCGAGCGGCGGTTCCGCGAGGATCTCTACCATCGCCTGGCGGTCCTGACACTCCGGATGCCGTCGCTGCGTGAGCGGGGCTCGGACGTGCTGCTGCTCGCCGACCACTTCCTCGCCCGCATCTGCGCCGACTACTCGCTCGGCGCCAAGACGCTCGCGCCGGACGCCCGGGAGCGCCTCATGGCCTACCGGTGGCCGGGCAACGTCCGCGAGCTGTCCAACGTGATCGAGCGCGCCACCCTGCTCGCCGAGGGCCCGACGGTCACCGCGGACGATCTCGCGCTGGGGAGCGAGCCGGATGGCCCTGGTGCGGCCTCGGCCGCGCCCGGGGCGGATCGCCCGGGCCCGCCCACCGGCTCCGCGGTCTCCCTCGACGACGCGATGCGGGAGCACCTGCGGGCGGCGCTCCACGGGACCGGCTGGAACATCTCGCGCACCGCGGCCGCGCTCGGCATCTCACGAAACACGCTGCGCGCCCGGATCGAGCGGCTGGGCCTGCGGGAGGGCGCCAGGCCGGGGCCGCCCGCCCGCCGGGGCTCGGGGACCCCCACCCGGCCGGCCGCTCCGTCAGCCCCTGTCCCGGAGAGTGTGCCGACCTCCTCGCCTGCCGCCGCTCTCGGCATCGTGCGCTGGGAGCGGCGCCGCGTGACCATGCTGCGCGCCCGTCTGCTCGTGTCGCCCGACGCGGACGAGGAGCTGCTCGACGCCAGCCGCGGCCTCGAGATGCTGGTGAGCAAGGTCCACGCATTCAGCGGCCACGTCGAGGCGCTCAGCCAGACCGGGCTCGACGCCTCCTTCGGCGTCGACGCGGTGGAGGACGCCCCGCGTCGGGCCGCGAACGCGGCGCTCGCCATCCTGAAGGCGGCGGAGCATGCGCGCGAGGAGCGGCCCGGGCTGGGCTCGCTCAAAGTGGCGCTGCACACCGGCTCGTACATGCTCGGGCAGATCAGCGGCGCGCCGCACCTGGACCAGGCGGGGCAACAGGCCGCCTCCGCCGTGCTCGAGGCCCTGCTCGCCGGTAGCGATCCCGGCACCGCGGTGGTGAGCGCCGACACCGCGCCCTTCCTCGAGCGGCGCTTCGCGCTCGCGGCGACCGGCAGCGCGAGCCGGCTCACCGGCCAGCCCTATCGCCTCGCGGGGCGCGAGGGCAGCGGGCTCGGGCTCTGGGGGCACATGACACGCTTCGTGGGGCGTGGCCACGAGCTCGAGCTGCTCCGGGCGCGCTTCGGCCTCGCCCAGCGGGGGCAGGGCCAGGTGGTCGGGCTCGTCGGCGAGCCGGGCGTGGGCAAGTCGCGCTTGCTCTGGGAATTCACCCACTCCGAGCTGGGCCGACCGTGGCTCCTGCTCGACACCGCGGCGGGCGCGGTGGGCACGCCCGCGCCGTACCTGCCGATCGTCGAGCTGCTCCGGCGCTATTTCCAGCTCGAAGGGGGCGAGCCGCCCGCCCAGGTGCGGGAGCGGGTCGCGGACCGCGTGCGGGAGCTGGACGAGAACCTGCTGCCGAGCCTACCCCCGCTGCTCACGCTCCTGGACGTGCCGGTGACCGACGGCCAGTGGCTGGGCCTCGATCCCCCGCAGCGCCGCCGCCGCAGCATCGAGGCGGTCAAGCGGCTCCTGCTGCGCGAGAGCCGTCGTCAGCCCGTGCTCCTCGTGGTCGAGGACACGCACTGGGTGGACAGCGAGACGCAGGCCGTGCTGGACGCGCTGGTGGACGGCCTGCCGACCGCCGACGTGCTCCTGCTCATGACGTACCGCCCCGAGTACGCCCACGGCTGGGCCGCCAAGACGTTCTTCACCCAGGTGCGGGTCGATCCGCTCTCGGCGGGCGACTCCGAGGCCCTGCTGCGCGCCCTCCTCGGCGAGCATCCGTCGCTCGGCCCGCTGCTGCCCCGACTGGTCGAGTGGACCGAGGGCAACCCGTTCTTCCTGGAGGAGAGCGTGCGGGCGCTGCGGGAGACCGGCGTACTGGCGGGCGACCGCGGCGACTACCGCCTGATCAAGCCGGTGACCGGCATCCAGGTGCCGGCCACCGTGGAGGAGGTGCTGGCCGCCCGCATCGCCCGCCTCACGATGGAGCAGCGGCGGCTCCTGCAGTCGGCCGCGGTCATCGGCAAGGATGTTCCCTCCCCGATCCTCGCCGCGATCGCCGATCTGCCCGAGGACACCCTGGCAGAGACCTTGCGATCGCTGCAGGGCGCCGAGTTCCTATACGAGACCCAGTCGATGCCCGACCCGGGCTACACGTTCAAGCACGCGCTCACCCACGAGGTCGCCTACGACAGCGTGGCTCGCGGTCAGCGGGCCCTGCACGCGCGGATCCTCACCGCGATGGAGACGCTCTACCCGGGCCGCCTCGCCGAGCACGTCGACCGCCTCGCCCAGCACGCCTTCCGCGGTCACGTCTGGCCAAAGGCGGTGACCTACCTGCGGCAGGCGGGCGCGCGCGCGTTCGCGCACTCGGCGAACCGCGAGGCGGTCGGCTGCTACGAGCAGGCGCTGCTCGCCCTGCGGGAGATGGAGGACTCGCGCGAGAACCAGGAGCTGGCCATCGACCTGCACTTCGATCTGCGCAACGCGCTCACCCCGCTCGGCGAGGTGGAGACCACGCTCGAGCACCTGCGCCTGGCCCAGGCCGGGGCGGAGCGCGTCGGCGACCGCGCGCGGCTCGGCCGCGCCTACTCGTTCGCCGCGAACGCGCTGCATCTCAACGGAGACCAGCACGGGGCGATCCGCTGGGGCACGCAGGCGATGGCGATCGGGACCGAGCTCGACGACTTCGCCCTCCGGACCGCGAGCGCCATGTACATCGGCCGCGCGCACCACGCTCTCGGCGCCTACGCGGAAGCCATCCGGGTGCTCACCCAGGTGGTGGAGTCGCTGCAGGGCGACCTGGGACGCCAGCACCTGGGGCTGCCGGTGCTGCCCGCCGTCTTCGCGCGGGCCCACCTGGTCGGCTGCCTGGCCGAGGTCGGACGCTTCCCGGAGGCCTTCGCGCAGGCCGAGCGGGCCGTCGAGCTGGCGGGCGCGGTGGCCCACCCCGACACCCTCGTGTGGGCCTACCGCGGGCTCGGCCAGGCTCACCTGCTCAGCGGTGACGGCGCCGGCGCGGCGCCCGTGCTCGGCAAGGCGCTGGCCCTCTGCCGCGTCAACGACCTGCAGGCCTACCTGCCCCCGGTGGCCGCCGCGGTCGGCCTCGCCTACACCATGATCGGGCGCGCGGCGGAAGGACTACCCCTGCTCGAGCAGGCGGTGGCCGACGCCCTGGTGCGCAAGCAGATCGTCAACCGCGCTCCGCTCGTGATCCAGCTCGCGGACGCGTACCTGCTCGCCGGCCGGCTCGAGGAAGCGCGGCAGCGCGCGGCGGACGGGCTCGAGCTGGCGCGGCGGCACGGCCAGCGCGGCTCGGAGGCTCAGGCGCTGTGCCTCGCCGCCGAGGCCTCGATGGAAGCCCCCGAGGGGCAGCTCCGGGCGGAGGCGGGCTTCCGGGAAGCGGCAACGCTGGCCGACGCTCTCGGCATGCGGCCGCTGCGGGGCCGCTGCGAGCTCGGCATGGGCCGCCTCGCAACCCGGCGCGGGCTCGGGGCGGCGGCCCGCGGCCCGGTCGAGGCCGCGGCCGCCGCGTTCCGCGAGCTTGGTATGACGGTGTGGCTTCGGCGCGCGGAGGACGCGCGCGCCGCCCTGGGCTAATCCGCCTGATCGTCCGCCTCCCCGTCCGCGACCGCGGACAGGGTGATGCCCTCCAGATCCAGCCCCTCGCGCTTCGCGAGCGCGCGAATCTCCAGCGCGAGGGCTTCCGCCTCCCGGCGGCCGAGATTGCCGGTCAACTCGATCGACGTGGGCTCGCGCTCCGGGCCCGCGGCGGGGCTCACGCTAGCGCGCCCGCTTGCGCCTCGGGCTGCTCGAGACGACACGCCCCTTGTACTTCTTGACCAGCGCGGTCAGCGCCCGGTCGAGCGCCTTGGTCTTGCCCTCCGAGAGTGGTCCCTTGATCACGATCGTCATCTTCCACTTGCGACCCGTGTCGAGCGAGTCTCCGAGTCCGCCGCCCATACGATGCTCCTCTCGTCTAGGGTTGAACGAAGAAGGGAACCGCGAACGTCCTCACCTGCTGCTTCTCCTCGTCCGAGACGCGCTTGCCCGTGAACGAGGGGTGCATCAGCCACTTCGTGTCGGCCACGTCGCAGACGCCGACGTCCAGATCCGCGTCCGGGTCCCGCGGCCCACCCGTCATCTTGCAGACGTGCCGCAGCGTCAGCGCGTGCCCGATCTCGTGGGCCAGCAGCTGCGCGCAGCGGGCGGGCGTGTCGAAGAGCCGCGTCTCCGGATCGGTCAGCGCGCAGATGCGATCCGTCCAGACCGCGGGGCCCCCCTTGGCCTTGGAGGCGCCGTAGCCGCGCAGGCCCGGCCGGCCGTCGTTGACGCCCCACCAGAGGTACACGTCCACCGCGGGCGTCTCGGTGAACCGGTACCGGACGTTGACGTCCTCGAAGAGCCGCCGGGCCCCCGCGTGACTGGCGAGCGGGGTGAAGATCCAGTCCACCTGCCTGCCGTCGCCGCGCAGGCGGCCCGGGCGATAACGACACTCCTCGACGTGCACGACGGCCGCCCGCACGTCGAGCGCGCGCAGGAAGTCGTTGACGAGACCGTCCGACTTGAAGAACTGGCGCACGCGCGGCTTCGTCCACACGTCGTGGACCCGGCCGCCGGGCGGCGCGATCTTGTCGCGGTCGTCCGCAGAAGCGGCCGCGCGGATCGAGTCGGGCACGTCCGCGTTCATGAAGTGAATCGCCAGCGGCACGACCACCTCGCCGGGCCGGCCCGGCCGCGGGCGGCGCTCCTCCGGATCGATCGGAAAGAAGGTGGCCGGCCACGCAAGGCACGCGTCGGGTCCCGGCATCGGCTGGCCCGCCGCCGCGGACGCGGCGAGCGCGAGCCCGGCCAGCGCCACCCCCAGGAGCCGCCCCCGCGTCACGCGTCCGGCTCGCTCACGTCGGACCCCGCATCCGGGAGAGTCTCGATGCCGTCGAGCAGCTCGTCGGCGTGGAAGACGCCGGGCAGGGTGTCCAGGTCGCGCACGAGGTAGTAGTCCTCGACCGCGTCGTACTCGTCGCGCAGGGTCACCGCCTCGCCCAGGGCGAGGCGGGCGAAGGTGAGCGGCAGGTTGTGCTTGCCGACGTGGTCGAACGCGGTCATGCCGATGAAGAACCGGCCCGCGTTGATCTCGGTCACGCACGGCACCCCGCGGCGGTTCTCCTTGAGGTCCACGCTGAAGGCACCGGAGACGCCGGGCGCGAGCGAGCGCACCGCGGCCCGGCTGGTCTCGAGCACGCGCGCGTCGACCACCGTCTTGGCGAGCGAGGACAGCGACGACACCCCGCTCGGGTTGCTCTCGCCGCCGAAGTAGGACAGCCGCTCGAAGGTGTTGGCCAGGACGAGCGCACCGTCCCGCCACAGGCTCTGGCACAGGAAGTCGCGGCCCGGCAGATACTCCGAGACGATGAACGACGTCACCGGCACCCCCCGCATCTCCTCCCAGTAGAGCATCCAGGCGCGGGCCTGCTCCGGGCTCTGCACCGGCGCCGCGCCGAGGGACCGGCTGCCGGTCCGGGCCCGGCACCAGAACGGCGGGGCGCCCTCGAGACGCGCGAAGATTCCGGGAAGCTCCTCGAGATCCGTGACCGGCCGCGTGTCCGCGATCGGGACCGCGTGGGCGGCCAGGTGCGCGGTGAGGGCGTGCTTGTCCTGGCACAGGGCGATGGTCGCGCGATCGGGCAGGAAGCAGCGCCGCCCGAGCGCCTCGCGCAGATCCGAGAGCGCGCTCACCTCCGCGTCGGTGGTCGGGATCACGAGCGCGATCTGCTCGCGCTCGATCAGGGCCAGGAGCCCGGCGGGGAACTCGTCGCTGTCGACCGAGGGTAGCAGGTACCTCCGATCGGCGACGGACTTCTTCAGGACGAAGCGATCGCTGTTGACGCCGACGATCCAGAACGACGGATCTCCGCCCCGGAGGCTCCGGATGAGGTTGTTGCTCGCTCCGGTTCCGGCCCCGGTGACCAGCAGCCGCCTTCCCATGTGTCCTCCGGACGGCGCGGACGGTTCGCGAGGCGCGCAGTGACGTCGCGCGGTGGACCGACGCGGCGATACTAGGCGCCGCGCGTCGGGGCTGTCAACGATACGGTGTCCTTACTGTGTCTCGCCGCGGCCTGCATGTGAGGGGCCAGGTCCCTCGGACCTGGCCCCCGGGAAGGCTTGCAAGCGGCGAGCGCGCTCTACTTCGTGATCACCCCGCAGGCGATGCGGCCGCCGCTGTTGCCGGTGGGATCGGTCTTGTCGTCGTCGGGGTTTGCGTGCACTACGAGCGCGGTGCCCTTGTCGTTCAGCAGCGAGGTGGGGCCCGGGGCCAGGGTGAAGGCCTTGGTGGTCACGTCGATGCCGCCCTCACCCGACGCGGCGACCACCAGGTTGGGCAGATCGCCCGCGTGGGGCCCGGCCGGATTCATCCGCCCGTGCTGCTTGTTGCCCGGGTTGAAGTGCGCGCCCGCGGTCGTGAACTCGGGAGGCTCGCACCGGCCCACCGCGTGGACGTGGAGGCCGTGGCCGCCCGGCGGCAGCCGGTAGCCGGTGACCGCCACCCGCACGCCCTCCGGGGTCTCGATGAACGTCGCCACGCCGACCTGCTTGCCGTCCTTGTCCTTGAGCGTCGCCTCCGCCGAGAGCGGTGCCCGGTCGTCCGGGGTGCTCGCGCATCCGGCCACGATTGCGGCCACACCGAGGAGCAGCAGAAGTGGTCTCACCGTTGAGTGCCCTCCGTTCAGTTGAGCTGCGCCGTGAGCTGCTTCGCCTTCTCGCGGAACCGCGCGACGTTCTCCAGCTTGACGTGCTCGTAGCCCCGGATCTCGTCCGGCAGCTCGGCGAGCGCCACCGCCGTGCCGTGGGCGACCGGGGTGAGCCGGACGAGCGCGGTCTCGATGTACTGCCGATACTCGCCGATGAGGGCCCGCTCCACCCGCCGGACCTCCGCGCGGCCGAACGGGTCGAACGCGGTGCCCCGCAACCCCTTCAGCGCGCGCAGCATCTTGAAGGCGGGCGCGAACCAGGCCCCGAGGCGCAGCTTCTTCTTGAGGCCGAGGGCACGGAGGAGCGGCGGGTGCAGGTGCCAGTAGGTCCGGATCCTCGGTCCGAACTTCGCGTGCAGCTGCGCCTGCAGGGCGGCGTCAAGGTGCAGCCGTGCCACTTCGTACTCGTCCTTGTAGGCCATCAGCTTGTGGAGATGCCGCGCGACCGCCTCCGCGAGCCCGCTGCGGCCCGGCGCCCGCTCCGCCTCCACCTGGGCCACCCGGCGCACGAAGTCGACGTACTCGCGCGCGTAGGCCGCGTTCTGGTAGGCGATCAGCTCGGGCACGCGGATCTCGAGCAGGCGCCGCAGCTCGCCGGACGCCTCCACCGTGTTCACGAGCGCGCGCGCCTCCGCGCTCAGCACCCGCTCCTGCTCGACGGCCCCCGCGGTGGCCTGGGCGACCGCGGCCTCCACCTTCTTGCGGTCCACCACCGCCATGCGGCCCCAGCGGAACGCGAGCAGGTTCATCTCGACGGACACGCCGTTGATGCGGATGGCCTTCTCGATCGACCCGGCGGTGATCGGCAGGGCGCCGGCCTGGTAGGCCGCGCCCAGCATGATCGGGTTGACCGCCATGTGATCCGCGAAGAGCGCCTCCGCGATGGCCTGGGCGTCGAGGTACACGTTGGGATCTTTCCGCGTCACCCGGTCGATGCTCATCAGCATGCTGCTGAGCTCGGGGAAGTGGACCCCGGTGTCCACCACCATCTGTCCGGTGGGGATCTGACTCGTGGACACAACCGCGATCGTCCGCCCGGACTCTGCCTTGTCGAGGTTGACCGGATCGGTGGCCACCAGCAGGTCGAAGCCCAGATAAAGATCCGCGGAGCCGGCCGAGATCTTGTTGGAGCGCTCGATCGGCTCCATCGAGATCTTGAGATCGGAGACCACCGGCCCGCCCTTCTGGCTGAGCCCGGTCTGGTCGAGCCCCCGCACCTGACGGCCGTCGAGCAGGGCCGCGGTCCCGAGGATCTGGTTCATGGTCACGACCCCGGTGCCGCCGATGCCCATCATGTGCAGCGCGAAGCCTTCGGTGGGCACCTTCAGCGCGGGCTCGGGCAGCTCGGCGTCGAGCGGAGTCAGGCGCCGCTCCTTCTTGGGGGCGGGCCCCACCGTCTCCACGGTCAGGAACGACGGGCAGTCCCCGAGCAGGCACGAGTAGTCCTTGTTGCAGGACGACTGGTGGATGGCGGTCTTCCGCCCGAACTCGGTGTCGATCGGCTGCACGGACAGACAGTTGGACTTCTTGCCGCAGTCACCGCAGCCCTCGCAGACCCGCTCGTTGATGAACACGCGCGTCTGCGGATCCACCATCTTGCCGCGCTTGCGGAGCCGCCGCTTCTCGGCCGCGCAGTGCTGATCGTGGATCAGCACGGTGACGCCGGGGGTGGCCGCGAGCACCGACTGGGCCTCGAGCAGCCGGTCACGGTGCCAGACCTCCGCGTTGCCCGCAATCGACGTGCCCGAGTACTTGGTGGTGTCGTCGCTCGTGATGATGATCCGCTTGACGCCCTCGGCCTCGAGCCGCCGGCTGAGCGCGGGAACGGCGAGCGCCCCCGCCGCGTTCTGGCCGCCGGTCATGGCCACCGCGCCGTTGTAGAGGATCTTGTAGGTGATGTTCACGCCGGACGCGACCGCGTAGTTGAGCGCGAGCCCGCCCGAGTGGAAGAAAGTGCCGTCGCCGATGTTCTGGAAGAGGTGCGGGGTCTCGGTGAAGGGCGCGATGCCGACCCACTGCGCGCCCTCCGCGCCCATGTGGGTCACCCCGATGATGCCGCGGTCCATGCCCATCGCCATCCCGTGACAGCCGATACCCGCCGAGGCCACGCTGCCTTCCGGCACCACGGTGGAGCGATTGTGCGGGCAGCCCGAGCAGAAGAAGGCGCTGCGGGCCAGGGTGAACGGCTTCGGCCGGCGCTTCAGCTCGTCGAGATGCTGGATGCGCGCCTCCACCGAGTCGATCCGGATCCGGCGCGCGAGCCGGCGGGCGAGCGCGCGGGCGATGAGGTCGGAGTCGAGCTCGCCCACCGGCTGGAGCAGCGGCCGGTCCTCCTCGTCGAGCTTGCCCACGACCTGGGGCCGATCGATCATGCCGTACAGGATGTCCTTGGCGAACATCTCGAGGAAGGCGCGCTTCTCCTCGACGACCAGGATCTCCTGCAGTCCGCGCGAGAACTCCCGCACGACGCGCGGCTCCATCGGGAAGAGCATGCCCATCTTGAGGATCCGGATGCCGTAGCGGCGCAGCGCCTCGTCGTCGAGGCCGAGCTCGGCGAGCGCCTGACGCACGTCGTAGTAGGTCTTGCCCGAGGTGAGGATGCCGAACCACGCGTTCGGGGTGGGCACCGTGATCCGATTGAGCTTGTTCTCGTACGCGTAGCGCCGGGCCACCTCGAGACGCGCCCCGTGGATCGTTCGCTCCATGTCGAGGCCGTAGGGCGGGATCAGGTTCACGTTGATCTGGTGCTGGAAGGGCTTGCCGTCCAGCTCGACCACCGGGATGATCGGGCTCACGCGCTCCGGACCCACCTCGGCGGTGCCCGCCTCGTCGGCCACGTTGGTGACGATCTTGGCCCCGACCCAGAGCCCGGACGCGCGCGAGAGCATGAAGCCGTGCAGGCCCAGGTCCAGGATCTCCTGCACGTTGCCCGGGAAGATCGTGGGCATGAACGCGTCGTAGAGGGCGACCTCCGAGTGGCTCGGGAGCGTGGACGATTTCGAGAGCGGATCGTCCCCGGCCAGCGCGAGCACGCCGCCGTTCTTGCCCACCCCCGCGTAGTTGGCGTGCTTGAAGATATCGCCGCTGCGGTCCACGCCGGGAGCCTTGCCGTACCACATCCCGAGCACGCCGTCGTACCTCGGATTCGGGAACAGCCCCGCCATCTGGCTGCCGAACACCGCGGTGGCGCCCAGGTCCTCGTTGAGGCCGGACGAGAACACGACGTCGTGGGCCTTCAGGAGCATCGACAGGCGCTCGAGGGTCTGGTCGAGGCCTCCGAGGGGCGAGCCCCGGTAGCCCGAGATGAACGTCGCCGTGTTGAGACCGCGGCGGAGGTCGGCGCGGTGCTGATCGAGTGGCAGCCGGACCAGGGCCTGGATGCCGGACAGGTAGATGCGCCCGCGCTCCTGCGTGTACTTGGCCTCGAGCGAGAACTCCCCGGACTGTGTGGTCATGGGCTCCCCTTGGGGGAATGGCGCGTTAGTGATCCGGCGACGGCCATATAGTAGTCGGGAAAGGCGTTTCTGGCAACCAACGGCTACTTCCGCAGCAGCGGCACGAGATACGGCCAGAGCCGGTCGACCACGATGGCGTAGCCTTCGGCGGTCGGGTGGATGCCGTCGGCCTGGTTCAGGCGCTCCACCGCGCCGACACCGTCGAGGAAGAACGGCATCAGCGGGGCGCTGCGCGTGCGGGCCACGTCGCCGTAGAGCCGGTAGAAGTCCTCGGCGTACCGGTCGCCGTAGTTCGGCGGCAGGCGCATTCCCGCGATCAGCACCCGGGCGCCCGCGGCCTGGAAGCGCCCGACGATCTGCTCCAGGTTCGAGCGCACCGCGGGGAGCTTCTGGCCCCGGAGCGCGTCGTTGACGCCCAGCTCGATGATGACGACCTCGGGCTTGAGCCGCAGCGCCCAGTCCACGCGCCGAAGCCCGCCCGCGGTGGTGTCGCCGGAGACGCCCGCGTTGACCACGCGATAGCGGTAGCCCTCGCGGGCGAGGCGCGCGGCCAGCAGGGCGGGATAGGTCTGGTCGGCGGGGACTCCGAGGCCGGCGGTCAGGCTGTCCCCGAAGGCGAGGACGACGCGCTCCTCGTCGGCCGCGCCCGCCGGCGCCGCCCAGCACGCCGCCACGACCTGCACGAGCAGGAGCAGCCCGCCGAGGAAGCCGCGCATGACGCCAGTGTAGTATGGGCCGTGTCGACACACCGCCCGCCTCGCTCGTTCTTCGTCGTGATCGCCTGGTGGCTCGTGGCGGGCGCCGCACCGGGCGGCCTCGCGACGCCCGCCCCGGTGGACGCCCTCACCGCGTCCCAGCTCGGAGTGGTGATCAACGACGCCGACCCGCAAAGCGTGGAGGTCGGCGAGTACTACGCGCGGCGACGGGGCATCCCATGGGCCAACGTCGTCCACGTCACGCTCCCGGTGGGGCAGGACGAGATCACCCGGCAGGAGCTGGAGGCCGCCCGGGCCCAGGTCGACGCGCGCATCCCGGCTCACGTCCAGGCGCTGGCGCTCGCCTGGACGACCCCGTTCCGGGTGGACTGCCTGTCGATCACGACCGGCTTCGCCTTCGGGTTCGATCCCGCCTTCTGCGCCCAGGGCTGCCGCCCCACGAAGCCGAGCCAGTACTTCGGCTCGACGAGCGCGGCCCCGTTCCACGATCTCGGCCTGCGGCCGGCGATGCTGCTGGCCGGCACGAGCGTCGCCGAAGCCAAGGCCCTGATCGATCGCGGCGTGACGTCGGACGGCACCTTCCCCTCCGGCACCGCCTACCTGCTCTCCACCTCCGACCGGGCTCGCAACACCCGCGCGTCCCGTTACCCGCTGGTCGAGGCGCTGGGTGCCCCGGTGCGGGTGGAGCGTCTCGACGCCAACGAGCTGCGCGACCGGCACGACGTGCTCTTCTACTTCACCGGCCTGGCCGCGGTCACGGGCCTCGAGACGCTGCACTTCCTGCCCGGCGCGGTCGCCGACCACCTCACCTCCGCCGGCGGCGTGCTGACCGGCCACACCCAGATGAGCGCGCTGCGCTGGCTCGACGCCGGCGCGACGGCCAGCTACGGCGCGGTGGTGGAGCCCTGCAACTTCCCCACGAAGTTCCCCAATCCGGCGATGCTGATCGCCCACTACACCCGGGGAGAGACCCTCATCGAGGCCTACTGGAAGAGCGTGGCGTGGCCCGGGCAGGGCGTCTTCGTCGGGGAGCCGCTGGCCGCGCCGTTCCGGTCCCGTCTCCGCTAGGCGGCGCGGTCCCGCGCGCGCCCACTTGTGTAGTATGGACGCCACCATGATCCGCGTCTCCTCGCTATCCATGCGCCTGGCGAGCGGCGGCCGCGTCGTGAACATCCTCACCGACGTGTCGCTCGAGGTGCCCGCGGGGCAGTTCCTGGCCATCGCGGGTCCGTCGGGCAGCGGCAAGTCCACCCTGCTCGGGCTGATCGCCGGGCTCGACCAGCCGACCGCGGGCCGCATCGAGGTGGCCGGGGTCGAGATCACCGCGCTCGACGAGGACGCGCTCGCGCGCTTCCGGCTCGATCACGTGGGCTACGTCTTCCAGTCCTATCACCTCATCCCGACCCTCACCGCGGAGGAGAACGTGGCGGTCCCGCTCGAGCTGGCCGACGTGCCCGACGCGGCCCCGCGCGCCCGCACGCTGCTGGCCGAGGTCGGGCTGGCCGAGCGCGGCCATCACTACCCGGTGCAGCTCTCGGGCGGCGAGCAGCAGCGCGTGGCGGTGGCGCGGGCGCTGGCGCGGAGGCCGCCTCTGCTCCTGGCCGACGAGCCCACCGGCAATCTCGACTCGGCGACCGGAAAGCAGATCATCGAGCTGCTGGTGGGCGCCAACCGGAGGCTCGGCACCACGCTCGTGCTGGTCACCCACGACGCGGCGCTGGCCGCGCACGCCGATCGCGTCGTCACCCTGCGCGACGGCCGGATCGTGAGCGACGAGTGACCGGCTTCGTGCTCCGTCTCGCGTGGCGCGAGACGCGCGGGGCCTGGCGCCGCTTCGGCTACTTCCTCGCGTGCGTCACGCTCGGGGTCGCCGCGCTGGTCGGTGTGGGCAGCTTCGCGGACAGCCTGGAGCGCACCGTGGCCCGCTCGGGCAAGTCCCTGATGGGCGGCGACGTCGAGATCCGCAGCACCCAGCCCCTGCCGGTCGACGCCGCCACCCTCATCGCCGGTCCGGCCAGCGGCCGCGTCGCGCTGACCCGCTTGCGCGAGCTGGTGGCGATGGCCCAGGCGGGGCCGGCGCTCACCCAGCTCGTCGAGCTCAAGGCGGTGGAGCCGGGCTACCCGTTCTACGGCGCGCTCGTCACCGAGCCGGCCCGCCCGCTCGACACCCTGATCGGCGCCGGCCGCGCGCTGGTGCACGAGTCGCTCCTCGCCCGTCTGGGCCTGCGGGTGGGCGACCGCTTCCGCGTGGGGGACGTCGAGCTCACCATCGCGGGCGTGATCCTGAAGGAGCCGGACCGCGCGGTGGGCGTCTTCTCGCTGGGCCCGCGCGTGATGATCGCGGCCGCGGATCTGGACCGCACCGGGCTCATCCGTCCGGGCAGCCGCGTGCGCTACCGCACCCTGTTCCGGCTGCCCGAGGGGCAGGACGCGGAGGTCTTCCGCGATCGCCTCGCGGGGGAGCTGCCCGCTGCCCAGCGCGTGACGACCTACACGCAAGCCCAGCCGGGCCTCCGCCGGTTCTGGGATCAGCTCACGATGTACCTCGGGCTCACCGGCCTGGTCGCCCTCATGGTCGGCGGCATCGGAGTGGCGGTGAGCGTCAACGCCTTCATCAAGGACAAGCAGCCCGCGATCGCGACCATGAAGTCTCTGGGCGCCGGCTGGCGGCCGCTGCTCGCCACGTACCTGCTGCAGACCGCCCTGCTGGGCCTGGGCGGCAGCCTGCTCGGCGCGCTGCTCGGCAGCCTGGTGCAGCCGCTGCTGGCGCCCGCGCTGACGCGGCTCCTGCCCATCGAGCTCGCGCTGTCGTTCTCGCCGCGCGCGGTCCTGCGCGGTCTCGCGATGGGGGTGGGCGTGACCCTGCTCTACGCGCTGTGGCCGCTGCTGCAGATCCGGCGCGTGCCGCCCGCCCTGATCTTGCGCCGGGAGGTGGAACCGCGCCTGATCGGCCGGCGGCCGTGGCTCGCGATGGTGCCGATCGTGGGAGGGCTGGCCGCGCTCGCGCTCTGGCAAGCCGGCTCGTGGAAGATCGGCGCCCTGTTCGCGGGCGGCCTCGCGGGCGCGCTCCTGTTGCTGGCCCTGGGCGCGCGCGGGGTCATCGCGCTCGCGCGCCGCGCGCGGTGGCGCGGCCTGGCCTGGCGGCAGGGCGCGGCCAACCTGCACCGCCCGGGCAGCCACGCGGGGCCGGTGCTGGTCTCCCTCGGCCTGGCCGTGATGCTCGTGGTCGCGATCGCGGTGCTCGAGGGCGGCCTGCGCGCCCAGCTCGTCGACCGGAGCCCCGACCAGGCGCCCGCGTTCTTCTTCATCGACATCCAGCCGGATCAGGCCGAGCCGTTCGCGCGGCTGGTGGCCGCGCGCGGCGCGCTCGCGCCCGCGGAGCTGACACCGGTGGTGCGCTCCCGCCTGGTCGCGGTGAACGGCGCGCCGATCGTGCGGGGCGAGAAGACGCGCCGCGAGGAGGCCTGGCTCCTCACGCGCGAGTACGTGCTCACGTGGGCCAAGGAGCCGCCCGGGCACAACATGGTGGTGGCGGGCCGGTGGTGGTCGGCGGCGGAGGCGGCGCGTGAGCCCCTGATCTCGGTCGAGGACGAGATCGCCCGCCAGCTCGGGGTGGGCCTGGGCGACACGCTCACCTTCGACATCCAGGGCGTGCCGGTCTCGGCGCGCGTGACGAGCCTGCGCCACGTGGACTGGCGCAGCCTCGCCTCGAACTTCTTCGTGATCTTCTCGCCCGGCGCGCTCGAGGGCGCCCCGACGACCTTCATCGCCACCGTCCAGGCCCGCCCCGAGCAGGAGATCCCGATGCAGTCGGCGGTGGTCGCCGCCTTCCCCAACGTCACCGCGATCCCGATCCGCGAGGTGCTCGAGCGCGTGCGCGGGGTGCTCGACCAGATCGCGCTCGCGGTCCGGCTCGTCGCCGCGTTCAGCATCGGCGCCGGCCTCGTGGTCATGGCGGGCGCGCTCGCGATCACCCGGCAGCAGCGCCTCTACCAGTCGGTGATCCTGAAGGCCCTCGGGGCCACCCGCGGCTTCGTGTCGCGTGTGTTCGCGGTCGAGTACGCGCTCCTGGGCGCCGCCGCCGGGGTCGCGGGCAGCGTGCTGGCCGCCGCGCTGGCCTGGGCGGTGCTGCGCTGGGCCTTCGAGCTGCCGTGGCGGTGGGCGCCGGGCACCTTGCTGACGGGCGTGCTGGCCGCCACCGGGCTGGCGCTCCTGGTCGGGGTCCTGGGCACGCGGCGCCTCCTCGGGCGGCGGCCGCTCGGCGTGCTGCGCGGCGAGTGACTCTCGCGGAGCGGCTGCGCGCGCTCTACCCGCAGGCGTCCAACCGGAGCCTCAAGCAGTGGCTCGAGGCCGGGCGCGTGACGGTGGACGGGAACGCCTGTCGTGACGGGCGCCGCGAGATCGGCCCGGACGCCGAGGTCGCGCTCGGCGGGCGGCGGAGCGCGCCGTTTCCCCGCGGGCTCACCCTCGTGCACGAGGACGACGCGATCCTCGTCGTGGTGAAGCCGGCGGGCCTGCTCACGATCGCCACCGAACGGGAGCGCGAGCGCACCGCCTACCGGCTCCTCTGGGACTACCTCGCGGCCAAGCGCGAGCGCCCGTTCATCGTGCACCGGCTGGATCGCGAGACGTCCGGCCTGCTCGTCTTCGCCAAGTCCGAGGCGGTGAAGCGCGCGCTGCAGGCGCAGTTCGAGGCGCGGAGCGTGGAGCGAGTCTACCGCGCCCTGGTCGACGGTCGCCCGCCCCGCGACGAGGGGACGCTGGAGAGCCGCCTCTCGGAGGACCGGATGCTGCGGGTGCGGTCCGCGGAGCGCGGTCGCCTCGCGATCACCCACTACCGCGTCCTCGCGCGGCGCCGTCAGAGTAGCCTGCTCGAGCTGCGCCTCGGCACCGGGCGGCGGCACCAGATCCGCGTCCAGCTCGCCGAGTCGGGCTGGCCGATCGTGGGCGACGTTCTCCACGGAGGGCCGCGGAGCACCGCGGGGCGGCTCTGCCTGCACGCCACCCGGCTCGGGTTCGTGCACCCGGTGACGCAGCGGCCGGTCGCCTTCGACAGCGCGCCGCCGTCCGACTGGGTATAATCCGCGCGTTCGCCGGGACGCCCCGTTCGCGATACCCCTCACCCCGCCCTCTCCCCGGGGGGAGAGGAGATCAGAACCCAGAGGGGAGAAGGAAGAGGCCGGAGGCCCCATGGCTGCGTCGCCGTTCTCGATCGAGGACAAGGTCGCCATCGTCACCGGTGGTGGCGTCGGCATCGGCAAGTCCATCGCGCTCGAGTTCGCCCGGGCGGGTGCCGACGTGGTGATCGCGAGCCGCAAGCTCGAGAACCTCGAGCCGGTCACCGCGGAGATCCAGAAGATGGGCCGCCGCTCGTTCTGCGTGGCGCTGGACGTCCGCCAGGAGGACCAGGTCCGAGCCCTCGTCGAGCGCACCGTGAAGGAGATGGGGCGCCTCGACGTCATGGTCAACAACGCGGGCGCGTCCTTCCGCGCCAAGGTCGAGGACATCTCTGCCAACGGCTGGAACACGGTGGTCGGCATCAATCTGAACGGCACCTTCTTCGGCTGCAAGTGGGCGGGCAAGCAGATGATGGACCAGCCGAGCGGCGGCTCCATCGTCAACATCTCTTCGATCGCGGGCGTCTACGGCTCGACCATGATGTCGCACTACGGCGCCTCGAAGGCCGCGGTGATCAACTTCACCCGTGCGCTCGGCATGGCCTGGGGCCGCAAGGGCGTGCGCGTCAACTGCATCGCGCCGGGCCCGGTGGAGACCGAGGGCTATCTGGGCGTGCTCACCAAGCAGGATCCGGCCGCGGCCAAGAAGGCCTACGACACGGTGGCCGCGCGCGTGGGCATGGGCCGCTGGGGAAAGGTGGAGGAGATCGCCTACCCGTGCATCTTCCTCGCGTCGGCCGCGTCCTCGTTCATGACCGGCGAGACCATCGTCATCGACGGCGGAGCCGCGCCCCAGCTCGGCGACGGCTGAGCGCGGGCCGATCCCCGGCGCATCACGGAATGCCCGAGCTGCCCGAGGTCGAGGCCGCGCGGCGGGCGGCCCACACGGTGGCCGCCGGGCGCCGCATCGTGGAGGCCTACGTCGCCGACGACCCGATCGTCTTCGAGGGCGTCGCCCCCGCCCGCTTTCGCCACGCCCTCGTGGGCCGACGCGTGAAGGCAGTGCGGCGCCACGGCAAGCACCTCTGGCTCGAGCTCGACCGCCGGCCCTGGCCGTGTCTGCACTTCGGCATGACCGGGGGCATCCATGTCAGCCGGGCGAACCGGGGCGGCGCTGCGCGCCGCGCGGTGGTGCCGGCGGGCCGTGCGGTGCGCCTGGTCTCCGACGGCCACCGGAGCCGATCCGACTGGCCGCCGCGCTTCACCAAGCTCCACCTGCGCTTCGCGGATGGCGGGGAGCTGGCGCTGGCCGACGGCCGGCGGCTGGGCCGCGTCCGCCTGCGCCAGGACCCGGCCACCGAGCCCCCGATCAGCGCGCTCGGCTTCGACGCCTGGCGGGCCATGCCCACGCCCGCGCGCTTCCACGCGATGCTGCGAGCTCGCAACGCGCCGATCAAGGCGGTGCTGCTCGACCAGTCGTTCGCGGCCGGGATCGGCAACTGGATCGCCGACGAGGTGCTCTATCAGGCGGGGATCGCGCCCAAGCGGCGGGCCAGCACCCTGTCCGCCGCCGAGGCCGGGCGGCTTCGCAGCCGGATTCGATCCGTGATCGGCCGCGCGGTGAGCGACGGCTCCGACAGCGACCGCTTCCCGCGCTGGTGGCTCTTTCATCGCCGCTGGGGCCACCGGCGCGGGGGCCTGCCTGCCATCACCGTCCGCGGCGAGCACATCCGCCACGAGACGGTCGGGGGACGCACCACCGCGTGGGTGCCCACGGCCCAGCGCTGAGGTATACTCCCTCCCGGACTTCCCCCTCAGAAAGGAGCCCCCATGAGAGAGGCTGTCGTCGTCGCCAGCTCCCGCACCCCGCTCGCCAAGTCCCATCGCGGGTCGTTCAACATCACCCGCCCGGATGACCTGGCCGCCCACTGCATCAAGGACGTCCTCGGCAAGGCCCCGCAGCTCGATCCCGCCGAGATCGAGGACGTGATCCTGGGCTGCGCCCAGCCCAACGGCGCGCAGGGCAACAACGTCGCGCGCGTGGCCCTGGTCCGGGCGGGCCTGCCGGTCTCGATCGCAGGCACGACGGTCAACCGCTTCTGCTCGTCGGGGCTGCAGGCCATCGCGATGGCCGCCCACCAGATCATCCTGGGCGGCGCGGACGCGGCCATCGGCGGCGGTCTCGAGTCCATCAGCATGATGAAGAGAGACGGCGACCCGAACCCGTGGGTGAAGGACAAGAAGCCCGGCATCTACATGGTGATGGGCGACACCGCGGAAGTGGTGGCCAAGCGCTACAACATCACGCGCCAGATGCAGGACGAGTACTCCCTGGTGAGCCAGCAGCGCACCGCCCGGGCCCAGCAGGAGGGCTTCTTCAAGGAGGAGCTGGCCCCGCTCCAGGTCGTCCGCGGCATCGTGGACAAGAAGACGGGCGAGATCACCGGCAAGGAGGACTTCTACGTGGACAAGGACGAGTGCAACCGTCCCGACACCACGCTGGAGGGCCTGCTGTCGCTGCAGCCGCACTTCGACAAGACGAGCGGCAAGGGCACCGTCACCGCGGGCAACTCCTCGCAGCTCTCCGACGGCGCCTCCGCGACGCTCCTGATGTCGGCGGACCGGGCGAAGGCCCTCGGCATCAAGCCCAAGCTCATCTTCCGCGGCTTCGCGGTGGCCGGCTGCGAGCCGGACGAGATGGGCATCGGGCCGATCTACGCGGTGCCGAAGCTGCTCAAGCGCAACGGCCTCAAGATGGACGACATCGGGGTGTGGGAGCTGAACGAGGCCTTTGCCTCGCAGGTCGTCTTCTGCCGCGACAAGCTGGGTATCCCGATGGAGAAGCTCAATCCGAACGGCGGCTCGATCTCGATCGGCCATCCCTTCGGCATGACCGGCTCGCGCATGGTCGGCACCATCGCCAACGAGATGCTGCGGCGCAGGGCGCGCTACGGCGTCGTGACCATGTGCATCGGCGGCGGTCAGGGCGCCGCCGGTCTCTTCGAGTCCTGTCTGTAGCCTCGTCGCGGTGAATGCCCCCTCACCCTGCCCTCTCCCGTCCGGGGAGACGGTGGCGGACGACCCGCTCCCCGCTGGGGAGAGGGCAGGGTGAGGGGTGACGCTTCCCCCCGGGTGACCCCCATGCCCCACGACTTCGACCGCGTCATCGACCGCCGTCACACCAACAGCAACAAGTGGCGCAAGTATCCCGCCGACGTGCTGCCGCTCTGGGTGGCCGACATGGACTTCGCCTCGCCCGAGCCGGTGGTGCGGGCGCTGCGGGAGCGGGTCGAGCACGGCGTGTACGGCTACGGGTTCGAGGGACCGGAGTTCGCCGAGGTGTTCGTGGACCGGCTCCAGAAGCGCTACGGCTGGGCGGTGTCCCCGGAGGCGGTGGTGCTGATCGCAGGTGTGATCCCCGGCTTCAACGTCGCGTGCCACGCGCTCACCCGGCCCGGAGACGGGCTGCTGATGCAGCTGCCCGTGTATCCGCCGATCCTCAGATCCCCCGGCAACCACGCGCTCACCCGCGACGACGCGCTGCTCGGGCGGGAGCCGGACGGTCGCTACGTGGCCGATCTCGACGCCTTCCGCGCGGCCATCCATGGCCGGACCCGCGCGTTCCTGCTCTGCAATCCGCACAATCCGGTCGGCCGCGTCTTCACGCGCGAGGAGCTGGCCGGCATGGCTGCGATCTGCCTCGAGCGCGGCCTGTCGATCATCGCCGATGAGATCCACTGCGACCTGCTCTACTCGGGCCAGCGGCACGTGCCCATGGCCTCGCTCGGTCCGGAGATCGCGGAGCGCACGATCACGCTCATGGCGCCCAGCAAGACCTTCAACCTGGCCGGGCTCAAGGTCTCGGTCGCGGTGATTCCGGACGCGTCACTGCGCGAGCGCTTCCTCGCCGCGCGCGGCGACTACGTGCAGGCCCAGGTGAACATCATGGGCTACACCGCGGCCCTGGCCGCCTACCGCGACGGGCAGGCGTGGCTCGAGGACCTGATGCGCTACCTGGAGGCCAACCGTGATTACCTGGGGGAGTATGTCCGCAAGCACCTGCCCGGCGTGAGCATGGTGGCGCCCGAGGGTACGTACCTCGCGTGGCTCGATTGCCGGAGCGCAGGGCCGGCCGCGGCCGACCCGTTCACGTTCTTCCTCGAGCGCGCGAAGGTGGCCTTGAACGACGGGACCCTGTTCGGCCCGGGCGGCCGGGGTTTCGTGCGCCTCAACTTCGGTACACCACGCTCGCTCCTGACCGAGGGGCTCGAGCGGATGCGACGAGCCCTCGAGGGCTGAGCCGTTCGGTTAGACGCAGGCCCGTCCTCGGCCGTTTACACCGAATTCCCGGTAGCTTCTCCCCGCCGATCACACGTGCCCCGAAGAATGTCCCGTCGACCGCCCTCGTCTGACTCCCACGAAGCCCGGATCCTCGGGCATGTACGCGAAGGGCAATCAGGTGCCGTCTCGACGGTCACCATCTCGATAACGGGCAGCCGACTGGAGGGCCCGAGCCATGACGACGTGCAAACGATCGATCGCGAGTCTCCTGGCGCTGATCGTGCTGATCGGCACCACGCCCGGGGCGTGGGCCGCCAACGCGCCTCCCGCGCCTCCCACCCCATCCGCGCCTCCCGCCGCGCCGCTAGACCGCGAGCCGGCCGGCGCGCAGGACGACGCGACTGGTCCGACCCCGCTGCGGCTCAGCTACACCGATGGCGACGTCTCGTTCTGGCGTCCCGGCGGTGACGACTGGGCCCCCGCTCAGGTCAACACGCCACTGGCCCCGGGCGACCAGCTCTACACTGGGAACCGTGGCAACCTGGAGCTGCAGATCGGCTCGCGCGGATTCGTGCGCGGCTGGGGCGACAGCCAGCTCGGCATCGAGAACCACGAGCCCGACTTCCTGCAGCTGAAGGTCGCGGCCGGTCACGTCTCGCTCGACCTGCGCGCGCTCGATCCGGGCCGCACCGTGGAGGTCGACACACCCGCGGCCGCCTTCACCATCGAGCGGCCCGGCTACTACCGCGTCGACGTGACGCCCGATCGCACCTCGTTCGTCACCCGTCGCGGCGGTACCGCAATCATGTCGATGGCGGGGACAACAGTGGGGACGACGGCGGCGACGCCGGGGGGAGGCCAGGCCGTCGCCATCGCGGCGAGCGAGCAGGTGGTGGTGGGCGGCGCCACGCCGGCGCAGACCTTTGTCGCGCCCGAGCTCGACGTGTGGGATCGCTGGAACTACGCGCGCACCGAGGCACTCGTCGACACCGTGAGCGCACGATACGTGCCCGCCGGCGTTTCCGGCATCGACGATCTGGATCAGCACGGCAACTGGCGGGTCGTCTCCGAGTACGGCTCGGTGTGGGTGCCGGAGGGCGTCGCGGCCGACTGGGCGCCCTACACGACCGGACGCTGGATCTGGGATCCACGCTTCGGCTGGAGCTGGGTCGACGTGGCCCCGTGGGGCTGGGCGCCGTATCACTACGGCCGCTGGGTCTACGTGAACTCGGTGTGGGCGTGGGCCCCGGGCCCGGTCATCGCGCGACCGGTATACGCGCCCGCGCTGGTGGTCTTCTTCGGCGCGCCCGGCGTCCGTGTGGCGGTGGGTGCGCCGTTCGTGAGCTGGGTGGCCCTCGGGTGGGGTGAGCCCTGCGTGCCGTGGTGGGGCCGTCCCGGCTTCGTCGGCCGGCCATGGTGGGGCGGCTGGGGTGGGCCGCGCGTCGTCAACAACGTGGTGATCAATCGCACCACCGTCGTCAACGTGACCACCATCAACGTCTACCGCAACGTGAGCGTGCGGAACGCGGTGGTCGCGGTGCGCCCGGATCGATTCGGGCGCGGCCCGGTGGGCGAGGCTCGGATCCGGCAGGTCGACACGCGTCAGCTCGAGCCGGTGCGAGGCGCGATGGACCTGAGACCGGACCGCGGGAGCTTCGTGGCCGCGAGCGGGCGCGGCGTGCGGCCCCCGGACAGCGTGCTGGCCCGACCGGTTGTGGCCACGCGGGCTCCGGTGACCCGCGCGCTGCCGAACGAGGCCGAGGGGCGCGGACCCGGGCCGCGCATCGTGCCCGCCCCGCGGCCCGGACAGGGCGGCGAGGCCGTATCGCGGCCGCCGTTCGGCCAGAGCGGGCCCGAGCGGGCGCGGCCACCACGGGCCCCGCGCTTCGGCAACGACCGTCGCCCGGACGCCACTGTGCCGCCCGCGCCGCGCCCCGAGGCGTCGCGCGTCCCCGAGCCGCAGCGGGCCCGGGTCCCGCAGGGTGGACCCGGCCCGCAAAGCGCGCCCGCGCAGCAGGGCGCCCCGGGCCAGCGTGCGCCGGTCCAGCGTGCGCCGGTCCAGCGTGCGCCCGAGGCGCAGCCCGGGCCCGTGCCGCCGCCACGCCCGGTCGAGCGGCCGGCCGCCGCGGCGTCGCCGCCGCGCGCGATGGAGCGGCCGGTCACACCCGCGCCGCGCCCAGAGGCGCCGCGTCAGCAGCCCCGCGTGCTCCCCGGGGAGCCCGCCAATCGGCTCTACCCGGGCGGACACGTGGAGCGTGCCACCCCGCGGGCCCCCGAAGCGCGTCCGACGGCCCCCCCGCGCCCGGCCCAGGAGCGGGAGGGCCGCGCGGGCGGGCCCGCGCGCGAGGATCGCTAGGATCAGTCCGGAAGCGGGTAGACCGGCCGGCCCTCGACCGTCCGCATGAAGGGCGTGAGCCGATGGGGCGCGGGCGGCCCGCCTCCCTGGATGTGGAGCACCGGGCGGCCGCGCACGCCGAGCGCGTCCGCGATCAAGCCACGATGGCACCGCCACGGCACCGCCTCCGCGCACATGATCGCGGTGGATCGCGCGTCGGCCAGCTCCTCCAGGCGGGCGAGGGCGCGCGCGAACTCCTCGGTCTGCATGTAGTCGGCGTAGCCGCGGAACGAGGCGTTCCGCCAGCCGAGGTTCACCGAGTCCGTCCGGGGATGGCGGAGGCCGCCGAGCGCCTTGTGGTGCGCGTACTCGAGGCCGGCCTCCTCGAGCGCGCGGGCCAGCACCTCCTGGTTGAACTGCGGGTTGTGGCGGGACCGCGGGATCGTGCGCACATCCACGAGGGTCTCGATCCCATGCTCGCGGAGCAGCCCGAGCAACTCGACCGCGGCTCGCGTCGAGTGCCCGATCGTGTACGCCACCCGGCTCGGCATGTCCGCGACGAGTCTGCCACGGCGCCCGCGCGGAGGCGACTCAGCGCACCAGATGCTCCAGCCGGAGCGAGCTGCCGAGCCGTTGCAGCGCGCGCGCCTCGATCTGCCGGATGCGCTCCCGGGTGACGTTCAGCCGCTCCCCCACCTCCTCGAGCGTCTGCTCGTCCTCCCCGTCCAGACCGAAGCGGAGACGCAGGATCTCGCGCTCGCGCGTGGGCAGGCGCGCCAGGGCGTCCTGCACGTGGTCGGTCAGCTCGTCGCGGAGCACTTCCGCCTCCGGGGAGCGGATCGCGAGATCGGGCACGAGCTGACCGAGGGTGGTGTCCTCGCCTAGCGGCGCGTCGAGCGAGAGCGGATTCGCGGCCGCCTGCTCGACGAGCCGCACCGTCTCCTCGCGCATCCCGGTGACCGCGGCCAGCTCCTCGACGGTCGGCTCGCGCTGCCGCTCCGCGCGGAAGTCGCGCCGCGCGCGCATCACCCGGCCCAGCACCTCGACCATGTGGACGGGAAGTCGGACCGTGCGCGCCTGGTCGGCGAGCGCGCGGCCGATCGCCTGCCGGATCCACCAGGTCGCGTACGTCGAGAACTTGAATCCGCGGTGGTAGTCGAAGCGCTCGACCGCCTTCATCAGCCCGATGTTGCCCTCCTGGACCAGATCCAGCAGCGTCAGCGCGCCCCCGGTGTACCGTTTGGCGATCGACACCACGAGACGGAGGTTCGCCTCCATGAGCGCCCCTCGGGCCTCGCACAGGGCCCGGTCGCTCTCCTCGAGCCTCGCCAGCGCCCGGCGCCGGCGGGCGCCGGGCGCGTCGGCGGCCCGCCGCTTCACGGTAGCGACGAGGCCGTCCATCACCTCGATCTTGAGGGGCAGCGACTCGATCAGGCGCGCCGCGATGCGATGGGCCTGGCGGGATCGTGTCACGAGCGGGCGCAGCCGACGGAGACGCGCCAGGGTGCTGAGGATCTGCCGGCGCTGCGCGCCCGCGAGGGCCTCGCCACCCGCCGGGGCCAGGATCGACTCGAGCGGCAGGCGGGCAGTGGTTACGCTCGAGACCAGGTCCAGCAGAGCGTCGAGGCCGGCCGGCAGCGCGGCGAGGGCCCGCCGCCGGAGCACGCGGCAGGCTTCGATCCGCCGGCCCAGCTCGACCTCCTGGGCCGCGGACAGCCGGTCGATGGCGCCGATCTCCCGCAAGTATCGGGTGGCGGGCTCCCGGTAGTCGGCGTCGAAGGATCCGAAGCGCATGGCGTTCGTCCCGCGCCGGCCCGGTCGCCCGACATTGGCGCGACCGGGCCGGCAGGTGTGTGAGGCGTGAGACGCTAGGACGCCATCGCCACGTAGAGGTTGTTGCCATTCCGGTGGATCATCATCACCACCGGGGCACCCTTGGGATGCTTGTCCAGCACCCGCTTCAGCTGACCGGCGTCGGCCACCGCCTGGTGATCGACCTCGGCGATGACGTCGCCGGCGCGAATGCCCGCGGTCTCCGCGGGGCTGCCGCTGCGGACGCCGCGCACCAGGACTCCGCGCGCATCGGCGAGCTTCATCTCCTTGGCTCGGTCCGGCGTCATCGATTCGACGGTGAGCCCGAGCGGGCCCTTCGCCTCATCGCCCTGCGTCGCCGACGCGACCTGACCCGGCTCATTCAGCTGCGCGACCGTGAGGTTCAGCGTCACCGGCTTGCCCTCGCGCATCACGGTGAGCGGCACCTGACGGCCGACCGGTGTGTTGGCTACCAGCTTGGGCAGATCGCTCGACTGCACGATCTTCTGGCCATCGAACTGGGTGATGACGTCACCGGCCTTGACGCCCGCCTGGTCCGCCGGCGAGTCGGCCTGTACCGACGCGACCAGCGCGCCCGTCCCCTCGGCCACCTTGAAGCCCTTCGCGAGCTCCGGGGTGAGCGGCTGGATCATCACCCCGAGCCACCCCCGGGTGACCTTACCGGTAGTGGCTAGCTGGGTGACCACCGGCTTGACCTGGTTGATCGGGATCGCGAAACCGATCCCGACGGAGCCGCCGGACTGGCTGAAGATGGCGTTGTTGATGCCGACGGCCTGGCCGCGCGAGTTGATGAGCGGCCCGCCGCTGTTACCCGGGTTGATCGAGGCGTCGGTCTGGATGAAGTCGTCGTAGGGCCCCTGGCCGATCACTCGGCCGGTGGCGCTCACGATCCCGGTGGTGACGGTGCGCTCCAGGCCGAACGGATTGCCGATCGCCATCACCGGCTCGCCGACCTGCAGCTGCGACGAATCGCCGAGCGAGATCACGGGCAGGCCGGTCGCTTCGACCTTCAGGAGCGCGAGATCGGTCTTGGGATCGCGGCCCACCACCTTGCCGGTCAGCTCGCGCCCGTCGTCGATCTTGACCCGGATCTCGGTGGCGCCCTCCACCACGTGGTTGTTGGTCACGATGTAGCCGTCGGGATTCAGGATGAAGCCGGAGCCCATGCTGCGCACCGCGCGCCGCTGCGGCTCCTGCGGCATCCCGAACCGCTTGAAGAACTCCCGGAACTGCTCGTTGTCCTCGAACGGGTTCTGCATCTGCACCTGCTCGTCCATCCGCTTGGTGCTGATGTTCACCACCGCCGGCTTCAGGGTCTTGGCCAGCTCGACCCAGTTGGGGGCCGGAACTGCAGTGGCGGGGGCCACCGCGACCGGGCGATCGCTCCAGATCGGCGCGGACGTGCTCGTGAAGCCGAGATGCGGCGCCAGCCCGACGATCCCGGCGATGGCGGCCACCACCACCGCCGCCGCCGCGACGCGATACCGAGTTGTCAGTCGATTCATGAACGGTTCTCCCTCTCCAGACTTGGCTCGAGGCTAGGCTCGAGGCTTGGGTGATTGACTACGGTGACGGCCGTTCCCGGGCGGCCTTCAGCTGCTCACGGGCAACCGCGCCGAGGGCGCTGCCCCGAGCCAGGTGCATCGCGATCCGGTACTGCTGCTCCATACCTTCCACGTCGCCCGCGCGCCGGAGCGTGTCGGCGAGCAGGAGCCGGATGTCCGCCGAGCGGGGCTCCAGCTCCGCGGCCCGCCGGAGATGATCGATCGCCTCCGGCACGCGACCGACGTCCAGGAGCACGGTCGCCACGCCGGCCTCGTAGGCCGGCTCGCGCGGGGCGAGCCGTACCGCCTCCCGGACGTGGCTCAGCGCGGCGGCATCCTGACCGAGGCCCGCGTAGGCGAGGCCGAGGAAGTAGTGGGCCCTCGCGTCATGCGGGGCCACCACCACCGCCCGCGCAAGCTCGCGCGCGGCCGGCAGGTACGCCCCGTCCAGCACGAGGCTCGCGCCGCCTTCGACCAGGCCGCGGGTCCGCCAGGCGCTGATGCCCAGCGCCAGGGCCAGCGCTGCGCCGGCCAGCGCTCCGGCGGCCATGATCCGATTGAGCCAGGGCTTCCCGTGCATGGGTGTCATCGTCCTCGCCAGACAGACCGTAGCCGGTCGAAGTGAGCGGCGAGTGAGAGCGAGATGAGAAAACGCTTAGCGAGCGGACGGTACGGCGAGCGTCAGGTTTCCGTGGCAGGCCGCGCAGTCGAGACGACGCCCGGCCACGAAGCGCCCGCCCGGCCGGAACTCCTGGGCGGCGCCACAGCGCGGGCACGCCCCGCGGAGCAGGACGAGCCGTCGATCCTCGCGCGCGCGCTTGGCCGCCATCACGATGCCGGCCACCGCGAACGTGGGCACCAGCAGGAAGTGGGCGACCGGAATGAATACGCTGATCAGCGCGAGACCCCAGAACATGCCGAGCCCGGCCAGCACTCGGCCCAAGCGGGCGCCGGCTGCCTGCTCGATCACGACCGCGGTCGCCGGTCGGGACTCGTGACCGAACGCGGTGAGCTGGGCCATGATCTGGGTCTCGGCGGCCATGGAGTCGCGTTCAGGCCGCGGCGGCCGGCCGGACCGCCGCGGGCGCGACCAGCCGGTGGTCGACCACCGGCCACGCGATGTTGCGGAAGAACGCATCCAGGTAGCGACCCCGCTCGGTGGCCCGGTAATCGCGCATGAACGCATGCTCCCACACGTCCAGGACGAGCAGCGGCTTGAACCCGGCGGGCACCCCGTTCTGGTGGAGGCTCACCCAGTGATTGGTCAATCGCCGGGTCATCGGGTCCTCGCACAGCAGCACCCAACCCACACCCCGCAGGCCCCCGATGGCCTGGAAGTCGGTCCTCCACTGCTCGACCGAGCCGAACGCCTCGGCCAGAGCGCGGGCGATCCGGGATCCGGGGTCGGGCTTGAGGGGCGCTCCGCTCGCCAGATTGGAGAAGTAGTACTCGTGGAGGATCATGCCGTTGTACTCGAATCCGAGACGCCGGGTCAGCTCCGCGAACTCCGCGTCGCGCGCGGAGGCCCGGCCGCGCTCGCGCAGGCTCGCCAGCTCCGCATCGAGCGCGTTGACCTGTCGGACGTAGCCCACGTAGAGCGACACGTGCTCGCCGATCTGGTCGTCGGAGATCCCGTCGAGTCCCCGGAGGCCATCGAATCGCTGCTCGACGTATGGCTTGCGCTTGGCTGGTGTCATCGTGTGCCCTCCTTCCCGAACAGTAGCTCCACCAGATGAGAGCCGGATGAGAAGCGGGTGAGAGCGGAGGTCAGGCCGAGGCGAGCGGGAGGCGGATGCTGAAGCAGCTGCCGGACCCGGGCCGAGACTCGACCGAGAGGGTGCCGCGATGGGCCACGATGATCGAGCGGGCGATGGCCAGCCCCAGCCCGGCCCCGCCCGTGTCGCGGCTGCGGGCCGCGTCGAGGCGCACGAAGGGCTCGAAGATGCGCTCCGCGTCGGCGGCTTCGACACCGATCCCGGTGTCGGACACCGCGAGCGTGGCCGTCCCGTCGCCGGCCACCAGGCTCAGCTCGACCTTGCCACCCCGCGGGGTGTACTTGACGGCGTTCTCGACGAGGTTCAGCAGCGCGCGCCGCAGGGCGGTGGCGTCGCCCTGCACGAGCGCGGGGGCCGCGGTCTCTATGCGCACGCTGACGCCGGCGGCCTGCCCGAGCCGCGCTCCCACGTCGAAGACGTCGAGCAGCAGCGCCTCCAGGTCGACGAGGGCGCGGCCGGGCTCCGGCGCGGCCAGCGCGCGCGAGAACAGGAGCAGATCCTCGGAGAGCCGGATCAGGCGCTCCACCTCCTCGAGGCTCGAGGCGAGCACCTGCCGGTACTCGTCCGGCGACCGGTCCCCGCGCAGGGCCACCTCGACGGTGCCCCGCAGCGCGGCCAGGGGCGTTCGCAGCTCGTGGGCGGCGTCGGCCGCGAAGCGGCGGCTCTGGGCGAACGCCTGCTCGAGCCGCCCGAGCATGTCGTTCATGGTCTCGGCCAGGCGGTCGAGCTCGTCGCCGGTCCTCGGCCGCTCCACGCGCTGGCTCAGGTCCTCGGCGCTGATGCGGCGGGCGGTGCGCGTCATGCGATCCAGAGGCCGGAGCGCGACCCGGGCGATGATCGCGCCGCCCAGGGCGGCCAGCCCGACGCCCAGCGGGATCAGCACGGTGAGGGTGTCGACGTACCGGTCAAGGGTGGCCCGAGCGCGGCGCAGCAGCATGCCGACCTGGACGATCTCCACCACCCGGCCCTGGTGGACGATCGGCATCGTGAGCACCCGGACCGGCTCCGAGTCCGTGAGCGCGACCGTCTCGAAGGTGTTCTGCCCGAGCGCGGCCCGCGCGCGGGCCGCGGGTGACAGCGGCAGCGCGGTCGAGCGCCGCGGCGGCGGTGTCGCGCGGGGCCGGCCGTCCGGATCGAGGAGCTGGAAGAACTTGTCGTAGAGCTCGGGACCCAGGAGCTCCCGGAGCAGGGCCTCCTGATCACCGGCCGCCCGCTCCTGGGAGCCGGTGTCGCGGACGACCTGGGCGACCGTGAGGAGAGAGGCATCGAGATCCTGGAGCAGTCCGAGGCGCAGCCACGAGTAGGACAGCACGCTGATCGTGACGACGATAGCGAGGAGGACACCGCTGTACCACAGGGTCAGCCGGGTTCGGATGGACAGCGACGGGACCCTCACGGCTCGGCGCTCAGCATGTAGCCCGCGCCGCGGACGGTGTGTAGCAGCCGAGTCTCGCCGTCGGAGTCGATCTTCCGGCGCAGGTAGCCCACGTACACGTCGATGATGTTGCTCTCCGGGTCGAAGTCCATGCCCCAGACGTGCTGGGTGATCATCGGTCGGCTGAGCACACGTCCCGCGTTGCGCATGAAGTAGTCGAGGAGCGCGTGCTCGCGGGCGGTCAGGGTGATGCGCCGCCCGCCCCGGGTGACCGCGCGGGTGGCTGGATCCAGGCAGAGATCGGCCACCCGCAGCACCGGCTCCGCACGGCCGCGGCTCCGGCGCAGCAGCGCCCGCACCCGGGCCAGGAACTCCTCGAAGGCGAACGGCTTGGCCAGGTAGTCGTCGGCGCCCAGGTCGAGCCCGGTCACCTTGTCCGCCACCCCGTCGCGCGCGGTCAGGAGAAGGACCGGCGTCTGCACGGAGTCCTCGCGGAGCGTCTTCAGCACGTTGAAGCCGTCGCGCTTGGGGAGCATGACGTCGAGGACCACCAGGTCGTAGGACGGGCCCTCCGCGAGGGCGTCGAGCGCGGCCGCGCCGTCGGCCGCGACTTCGACCGCGTGGCCTTCCTCGACCAGTCCCTGCCGGATGAACGCCGCGACCTTCCGCTCGTCTTCGACCACGAGGATGCGCATGTCCGGATGTAGAATCCCACCCGGTGGGGCCACTGGCAAGCCGGGCCCACCAGGAGACGAGGAGCATGCTCGAGCGGGTGGACCGGATCCAGCTGGCGGTGGCCGACGCCGCGGAGGCCGCGCGCACGTTCCAGGAGATCCTGGGCGCGGAACCGGCGCGCGAGGAGGCCAGCGACTACCTGAACGCACGCCGCACCGTGCTCGCGCTGGGAGCCAGCGAGGTCGAGCTCTGCGAGCCGCTCGGCCCCGGCATCGTCCGCGCCCACCTCGACCGGTGGGGGCCCGGTCTGCTCACCGCCGGCTTCTCGGTGGCCAGCGTGGCTGCGCTGCGCGCGCACCTCTTCTCGGAGGGCGTCGAGTTCACCAAGGAAGGCGAGCAGACCTATCTCGAGCCGACCGTGACCGCGGGCATGCGGGTGGTGGTGAGCCCAGCGGTGGCCGCGCGGCGTCTCGGGCTCGTCAGCCACCTCTACGAGGTGACCAACACGCTGGTGTCGCCGTGGGAGGCCGCGGCCGAGCGCTACACGCGGCTCTTCGGGCTGGATCCGTCGCGCTTCTCGCCGATCGCCAGCGAGCGGTTCGGCTACACCGGCACGCTCACGCTCTTCGACCCGCCCGCGCGGCTGGATCGCATCGAGATCTCCCAGGTGACCCGGCCCGACACCGCGATGGGGCGGTGGGCGGCCAAGCGCGGCGACTCGCTCTACATGTGCTACGCGGAGACGGAGGACGTCGGCGCGATCGTGCGGCGCCTCACCCGGCGGCAGGCCCGCTTCACCCCGCGCGGCGGGGACCCGCTCGCCGAGCGCGACGGGCTCTGGATCCACCCGAGCGCGCTCGGGGGCCTCCTGCTCGGCATCTCGCGAACCACGGTGGCCTGGGAATGGTCGGGCCGCCCCGAGCGGGTCGTCCACTAGTCACGCCATTCGCCACGGAGGACCACGTCGTGATCGATCTCTACAGCGATACCCTGACCAAGCCCACCCCGGACATGCGGCGCTTCATGTGCGAGGCGGAAGTGGGCGACGAGCAGAAGGGCGAGGATCCGACCGTGAACCGGCTGCAGGAGATGGTGGCCGAGCTGCTCGGCAAGGAAGCCGCCGTCTACTTGCCCTCCGGCACCATGTGCAACGAGATCGCGGTCAAGGTCCACACGCGTCCGGGCGACGAGGTCCTGGCCGACCGCACCTCGCATCTGATCCACTTCGAGGGCGGCGGCCCGGGTCTGCTCTCGGGCGTCATCATGAGCGCCCTCGACGGCGACCGCGGCGTCTTCACCGGCGCCCAGGTCCGGGCCGCCGCGCACGCGCCCTCCCGCTACGCGCCGCCGACCCGCCTGGTCTCGGTCGAGAACACGAGCAACCTGGGGGGCGGCCGGGTATGGCCGCTCGCGGCCGTCAAGGACGTGAGCGCGGCCGCGAAGACGCTCGGGCTCGCGACCCACATGGACGGCGCACGGCTCCTGAACGCGGTGGTGGCCTCGGGCACGCCGGCCCGCGCCTACGCGGCGGCGGTGGACTCCGTGTGGATCGACTTCAGCAAGGGGCTCGGCGCCCCGGTGGGCGCCTGCCTCGCCGGCTCGCGGGCCTTCATCGAGCAGGCGTGGCGCTACAAGCAGGCACTGGGCGGCGCCATGCGCCAGGCCGGGATCATCGCGGCGGGCGGCGTCTACGCGCTCCGGCATCACGTGGATCGCCTGGCCGAGGATCACGACAACGCCAAGCTCCTCGCCCGCGGCATCGCGGAGCTGCCCGGGATCGCGCTCGACCCGGCGCACGTGGAGACCAACATCGTGATCTTCGACGTGGAGGGCACCGGCCTCACCGCCCCCGCGCTCGCCGACCGGCTGATGGCGGAGGCTCAGGTGCGCCTGAGCGTGATGGGTGAGACCCGCCTGCGGGCGGTCACCCATCTGGACGTCTCGCGCAAGCAGGTGGACACGGCGGTGGAGGCCTTCGCGCGCATCTTGCGGCCCCGACGCTAGCGCGCCCGGCCGCAACGGCTCGCTTGACAGGATGCGCCTCCCCGGCTAGCGTCCGATGGGATGAACCCCGGCGCGATCTCCCCGGATCAGCTCGCGACGCTCCTCGAGCAGCCCGTCCCGCACGCCCTGCTGGACGTGCGCGAGCGCGCCGCGTTCGAGCGTGGCCACATCTTTCGCGCGACGCCCCTGCCCCGGCGCCTGCTCGAGACGCGGCTGCCCGGGCTGGTGACGGCGCCGGGCACGCTGATCACGCTCTACGACGACGACGGCACCCTGTCCGCGCTCGCCGCGGCCACGCTCGGCGAGATGGGCTACACCGAGGTGTTCGTGCTGACCGGCGGTCTCGCCGCCTGGCGCCGCGCGGGCCGGCCGGTGGCCCAGGGCCTCAACGTGCCCAGCAAGGTCTTCGGCGAGCACGTGCTCCACGAGCGCAAGACCCCCGAGATCACCTGCCTCGAGCTCTCCGCCCACATGGCCCAGGGCCGCGACATGGTGATCGTCGATACCCGCACGCCCGAGGAGTACCACCGCGGGTGCCTGCCCGGGGCGTGGAGCATGCCGGGCGGCGAGCTGGTGCTGCGGATCGGCGAGGTGGTGGAGCGCCCGGACCAGACCATCGTCGTGCACTGCGGCGGGCGCACGCGGTCCTATCTCGGGGCCGAGTCGCTGCGGCGCATGGGCCTGCCGAATCCGATCGTCGCGGTGAAGAACGGGACCATGGGCTGGCAGCTCGACGGGCTCGAGCTGGAGCGCGGCGCCACCCGCTGGCCGCCCGCGCCGTCCGAGAAGAGCCGGGCGCGCGCGCTCGAGGTCGCCGCGCGCGTGGCCGCGGAGGACGGCACGCCGCTGGTGTCGCCGGAGGCGGTGGCCGACCGCTGGGACCGGCGCGCCCAGGAAAACGTCACGCTGCTCGACGTCCGCACGAAGGAGGAGTACGAGGCCGGGCACGTGCCGGGCGCGCAGTGGGCACCCGGCGGCCAGGCGGTGCAGGCCACCGACGAGTACGTGGCGGTGCGCGGCGGATGGCTCGTCCTCATCTGCGACGGCTTCGGCCGGTCCGTCATGACCGCGGGCTGGCTCAAGCGCATGGGATTTCCCCACGTGGCGGTGATGGAAGGCGGCGTGCCGGCCTGGCAGCGCTCGGGCCGGCCGCTCGAGACCGGGCAGCCGGCCATCCGGCCGGCCGGCTACGAGGCGGCGCATCGCGTGGTGGAGCGTGTGCCGGCCGGGCCGCTCGGCGACGCCGTCGTGGTCAGCGTGGACCCGAGCGACGCCTACCTGCGCGGCCACGTGCCGGGCGCCCAGTGGATCGGCCGCGGGCGGCTCGAGCTCGCCGTCGGCCGGGCCGTGCCCGACAAGGGCCAGCCGGTGGTGGTGACCTGCGCCGACGGCGTGCAGTCGACGCTGGCCGCGGCCACGCTGCGACGCATCGGCTACGCGAATGCGCGCGTGCTCGACGGCGGGCTCGCGGCGTGGAAGGCGGCGGGGCTCGAGGTGGCGTCGGGGCCCGGCGCCATGCTCGACGAGGCGGACGACGTGGTGCAGAAGCCCTACGAGCGTGGCCGCGCCGCCATGGAAGCCTACCTGCGCTGGGAAGAGGCGCTCGACCCGCGCGGGGTGAGCCCGCACGCGCTGTTGCCCGAGCGGCCGAGCCCCACGTGATGGCCGCCGCGTTGCCGGATCCCCTGGTCACGACCGAGTGGCTCGCCGCACATCTGGGCGAGCCGGATCTCCGGGTCGTCGACGCGACGTTCTACCTGCCCCATCTCAAGCGCGACGCGGCGGCCGAGTTCGAGCAGGCGCACGTCCCGGGCGCGGTGTTCTTCGACATCGACGCGGTGGCGGATCACTCCGTCTCCCTGCCCCACATGCTGCCCGACGCGAAGGCCTTCGCGGACGCGGTGGGCGCCCTCGGCATCGCCACCGGCGATCGGGTGGTCGTCTACGGCGGCCGCGGCCTCATCGCCTCCGCTCGCGTGTGGTGGACCTTTCGCGTGTTCGGCCACGAGCGCGTGGCGGTGCTGGACGGTGGTCTCGGCAAGTGGCGGAAGGAAGGGCGCCCGGTGGAGTCGGGCCGGCCCTCGCCCGCCCCCCGGCGGTTCGCGGCGATCTACCACGAGGATCTGGTCGCCGATCTGGGCCGCATGCGGGCGGTACTCGAGCGGCGCGACGCCCAGATCGTCGACGCGCGTTCGCGCGGACGCTTCACCGCCACCGAGCCGGAGATCCGGCCCGGCTTGCGCGGCGGCCACATTCCCGGCAGCATGAACTTGCCGTACGGGGATCTGTTCCGCGCCGACGATGACGCGATGCTTCCGATCGACGACGTGCGAGGCGCCTTCGCGCGGGCCGGGCTGGACCCGGGCCGGCCAGTGGTGGCAACCTGCGGCTCGGGCGTCAGCGCCGCGGTCCTGGCCCTGGCCCTCTATCGCCTCGGTCGGCGCGACGCGGCGGTGTACGACGGGTCGTGGACGGAGTGGGGCGGCCGGGCGGACACCCCGGCGGCCACCTGACCGACAGGAGGGCAGCGATGTCTTCGGAGACCTACACGCTCGAGCAGTTCGTGGCGGACCTGGACCGGATCACGAGCCGGGAGAGCGAGCCCGAGGCGATCACCACCCAGATCGCCCCCCTGCTCGCGCGGCTCGTGAAGAATCACGACGCGATCCCGGCCGGCCTCCGGGGTCGCGCGCCGGACGGTGGGCGCGGCCGCTTCATGCTGCACCGTGCCCCGCGCTTCAACGTCACCTCGGTGGTCTGGCGACCCGGCGACCGCGCCGGCGCGCACAACCACGAGACGTGGGGCGTGATAGGCGTGGTGGACAACGAGATCGAGGAGACGCGCTATCGCGTGCTGGACGGGCCCGCCGGCCGGACCGCTCTGCAGGTGCACAGCGTGACGCGGTACGGCCCCGGCGCCGTTTCGCGCCTCGTGCCCCCCGGGGACGAGGTGCACGCCATGCACAACCCGACCACCCGCGACACGCTCGAGATCCACGTCTACGGGCGTGACCTCTATGGCCTACAACGGAAGACCTGGGCTCCCGACGGCCGCGTCACCCCGCTGGTGAGCCCGAAATACCTCAACTGCTGACGGAGGAGGAGAAGAGATGTCGTTGAGACTCGGAGACACCGCTCCCGATTTCACCGCCGAGAGTACCCAGGGATCGATCAAGTTCCACGACTGGATCGGAGATCAGTGGGCCGTGCTGTTCTCCCATCCGCGCGACTACACCCCGGTGTGCACCACCGAGCTCGGTTACGTGGCGCGCCTCAAGGGGGAGTTCGACAAGCGCCACGTCAAGTGCATCGGGCTGTCGATCGACCCGGTGGACTCGCACAAGGGCTGGATGAAGGACATCAAGGAGACGCAGGGCCACGAGCCGAACTTCCCCATCGTGGCGGATCCCGAGCGCAAGGTCGCGAACCTCTACGGCATGATGCACCCCGCGCACGACGAGGTGTACACCGTGCGCACCGTGTTCGTCATCGATCCCAAGAAGAAGATCCGCCTGATGATCACCTATCCGCAGACCACCGGGCGCAACTTCGACGAGATCCTTCGGGTGATCGACTCGCTCCAGCTCACCGACGGCTACCGCGTGGCCACCCCGGTCAACTGGAAGCAGGGCGAGGACGTCATCATCGTGCCCGCGGTCACCGACGAGGAAGCCAAGGCCAAGTTCCCGAAGGGCTGGAAGGCGCTCAAGCCCTACCTCCGCCTCACGCCCCAGCCCAACAAGTAACCGGCGCCGCCCCGACGCGACGAGGCTTGCGCACCCCATGAGGGGAACCGAGATCGTCGTCGTCGGGGCCGGCTGCGTCGGGGCCAGCGTCGCCTATCGCCTGGCCCAGCGCGGCGCCCGCGTCACCGTACTGGACGCGGGCGCGCCCGGCGGCGGTACCTCCGGGGCGAGCTTCGCCTGGACCAACTCCTTCAACAAGACGCCCCGCGACTACCACGACCTCAACGTCGCGAGCATGGAGGAGCACCTGGCGCTGGTGAAGGAGCTGCCCGCGGGCGGCTGGCTCCATCAGGACGGCGCGCTCGCGTGGGAGGCGACGCGCGCAGGACGCGCGCGGCTCGATCAGGCGGTGGATCGCCTCACCGGCTGGGGCTACCCGGTCGAGCGCATCGCTCCGCGACAGGCCCGGGAGCTCGAGCCGGATCTGCAGCTGGCCCCCGCCGTCGACGAGGTCATCTGGACGCCCGCGGAAGGTTACGTGGAGGCCATGCCGTTCGTCGGCGCGCTGCTCGCCGCCGCCATCCGCCACGGCGCCCGCGTGCTCACCGGCCAGCGCGTCGAGAGGGTGCTCCGCGCCGGGACGCGCGTGCGCGGCGTCAGCACCGGGCGCGGCGACCGCTTCGAGGCCGACTGGGTGGTGGACTGCGCAGGTGCCGCGACGGACGAAGTCGCCCGTCTGGCCGGCGTCGCCATCCCGCTCGATCGCGTGCCGGGACGGCTGATCTACACCGCGCCGGTGGCGACGACCCTTCGCCGGCCGATTCACGCGCCGGGCTGCCACTTTCGCCCGGACGGCGGCGGCCGCATCGTGCTCGCCGAGGGCGCGCACGACCAGGTCTGGTCCGAGGCCGGCGAGCCGTGGCCCTCCGAGCGCTCGCTGGGCGTCGCCGCCGCGCACCTGCCGGTGCTGACGTCCGCGCGCGTCGAGGCCACTCGCGTGGGCGTGCGCCCGATGCCGCGCGACGAGCGGCCGATGGTGGGCGCGATCCCCGGCCTCGACGGCTTCTACATCGTCGTCTCGCACAGCGGCGTCACGCTCGGTCCGCTCTGGGGCCGCATCGCGGCGACCGAGCTCCTCGACGGCATCCCCGACCCGCGCCTGAGCCCGTACCGCCCCACACGCTTCCTCTGACCGTGAGATCGGGAGACGTCGGCGCCCGGGCTCGGCTGGAGGCCGCATTCGCGCGCGAGGAGCGCCGCGGGCTGATGCTGGCCGCGGCCACGCGCTCGGCCGCGGTGGTGATCATCGTCGGCTGGCTGGCGGTGGCGAATCCCGAGCGGGGCCTGGCCTTCGCGTGGGTGATCGGCACCGCCGTCTTCTTCCTCGTCACCGGCCTGGCCCAGTTCTGGGCGTACTTCCGGGGGACGGCGCGACCGATCACCCCGTACGTCTTCATGCTGGTGGACTCACTGGCGCTGGCCGCCGCGCTCCTGCTCCCGAATCCCTTCGATACGCTCGGGCCGCCAAGGGCCCTGCCGCTGCGCTACGCCTCCTTCATGTACTTCTTCCTGTTCCTGATGCAGGCGGCGTTCTCGTTCCGGCCGCGCCTGCTGCTGTGGACGGGGCTGTGCGGGTTCTCGGCCTGGACGCTCGGGTTCCTCTGGATCGTGACCCGGCCCGAGACCATCGTCGGCCCACCCAGCGGGGCGAGCCGGGCGGCCCAGCTCGCCTCGTACTTCGACCCGAACTTCGTCTCGGCTCTGAAATACCAGAACGAGATGATCGCGTTCCTGCTGGTGAGCGCCGGGCTGGCGCTCCTCGTCCGCCGCTCGCGCACGCTGGTGACCGAGCGGGCCGATGCCGAGCGCACTCGCGGCAACCTCGCCCGCTACTTCTCGCCCAAGGTGGTGGACACGCTGGCCGAGCGCGACGAGCCCCTGGGCCGAGTGCGCCGGCAGCAGGTCGGCGTGCTCTTCGCCGACCTGGTGGGCTTCACGACCATGGCCGAGGACATGACGCCGGAGGAGGTCATGGCGCTGCTGCGCGACTTCCACGGCCGGATGGAGGAGGTGGTGTTCCGCCACGGCGGCTGTCTCGAGAAGTTCATCGGCGACGCGCTGCTCGCGACGTTCGGCGTGCCGGAGCCGGGCCGGCGCGACGCGACCGACACCCTGGCCTGCGCGCGCGGCATGCGGACGGCCCTGGAAGCCTGGAACCAGGAGCGGGCAGCGGCCGGGCTGCCCGCGCTGCGCATGGGTCTGGGCCTGCACCACGGCCCGGTGGTGGCCGGCGACATCGGCAGTCGCCGGAACATGGCCTTCGCAACGGTGGGTGATACGACCAACGTCACCAGTCGCCTGCAGGCCCTCACGCGTGACCTGGCCGCCGGCGTCGTGGTCAGCGGCGCGCTCGTCGCGGCCGTCCAGCGGGAGGCCGCCGATCTCGAGCTGCTGGCCGGGCTCTCCCCGCGCGGGCGGCACGTGCTGCGCGGGCGCGACACGCCGATCGAGCTGTGGACCGAGTAGGCTTCCCCCTTGGCAGGACCCTCGGTTTGACCCGTTCCCGGCGATCTGGCAAGATCCCCGCGGCGGCGCTGCCGTGAGGGGCGTCACCTTCCAGGGAGAGACGGAATGAGAGTGCTGCTCGCGGTCGTGCTCGTGGTGGCGGTCGGAGTGCCGGCGGCGACGGCCCAGACGCCGGCGCCGGTCAATCTCTCCTTCGCCACGCTCGACACCGGCAGCGCCTGGTACGTCTACGGCGCCACCATCGCCGAGCTGCTGCGCAAGACCTTGCCCCCCGGCTCCAACATCGACGTCAAGCCGCGCGCGGGGGGCGTCGGCAACCCGCGGCTGGTGGCCAAGAACGAGACGCCGCTCGGCCTGGCCTTCACGGTGACCAACCGCTGGGCCTTCGAGGGCAAGGAGGCCTACACCGAGAAGCTCGAGAACATCCGCGGCCTCGTCGGGGGCCTCGACACCTACTATCTCGTGGCCATGACCACGAAGAAGCTCGGGATCGCCTCGGTGCGCGAGATCCGCGAGCGGAAGCTCCCGGTGCGGGTCTACACGCAGCCGGTGGGCGCGCTGGGCGAGTTCGCGGGGCGCCAGCTGCTGCGCGCGGTCGGCCTCAGCTACGCCGATATCAAGGGGTTCGGCGGCTCCACCCAGCACGTCGGCTACAACGTCATCATCGACGCCTTCAAGGACGGCCGCGCCGATATCCTGTTCGCGGTGGTGACCCCCAAGCATCCGTCCGTGAGCGAGATCGTGTCCTCGGTGGATGTCGACTTCCTCGGCCTCGACGCCGACACCGCCAAGGCGCTGCTGCCCCTCGGCTACACGGCCGCGACCATGCCGCCCGAGACCTTCAAGAACCAGTCGAAGCCGGTGAGCACGGTCGGCTTCCCGACGGTGCTGATCACCAACCGGGACCTGCCGGAGCCGATCGCCTACACCGTGACGAAGACGGTCGTGGAGAACAAGGACGCGCTGGTGCGCGGCCACGGCGGGCTGGCCGAGTTCGAGCCGCGGACGGCGTGGCAGCCCGACAAGGTCGGCATCCCCCTGCATCCGGGCGCCGAGCGGGCGTACCGCGAGAAGGGGTGGATGAAATAGCCGACGGCCTCGTCCTCGTCAACGGTCGCATCCTGACCCTCGACCCGCGGCGCCCCGTCGTCGCCGCGCTCGCCACCGCGGGCGGGCGCGTGGTGGCGACCGGCGCGCGCGGGGAGGTCGAGCGACGGCGCAACCGGCGCGCGCGGGTGATCGATCTGCGAGGGGCGACGGTGATCCCCGGGCTCGTCGACGCGCACGCCCACCTCGACCGCGAGGGGCTCAAGCTCATCTACCCCTCGCTCGCGCGCTGCCGATCGATCGCGGATATCCAGCGGCTGATCCGCGAGCAGACGGCCCGGCGCAAACATGGTGAATGGATCGTCACGATGCCGGTCGGCACTCCGCCGTTCTACCAGGGCATGCCCGAGGGCCTGGCCGAGCGTCGCTGGCCCACGCGCGCGGACCTCGACGCCGCCGCGCCCGATCATCCCGTCTACATCCGCGGCATCTGGGGCTATTGGAACCGCCCGCCGGTCTACTCGATCGCGAACAGTCGCGCCCTCGCGCTCGCCGGAATCACCCGTGAAACGTCGCCTCCGCCGGGTGTGGAGATCGTGAAGGACACCGCCGGTCAGCCCACCGGCGTGTTCGTCGAGCACAATCTCATCCAGGTCATCGAGTTCACCCTGATGCGCGCGGCGCCCCGCTTCACGCCGGAGGACCGCCTGTGCGCGCTCCGCGCCTCGCAGCGCCGCTACGCGGCCCGCGGGGTGACCGCGGTCTACGAGGGCCACGGGATCGCGCCCGAGGTGCTCGCCGTCTACCGGGAGAGCCACGCGCGGGGCGAGCTGCGCCTGCGCTGCACGCTGGCCCTCAGCCCGACGTGGGACGCGGCCGAGGCCGCCCGCGCCATCCCCGGGCTCGCCGCATGGGCCGGCGGGCGGGGGCTCGGCGACGATCGCCTGCGCGTGGGCGGCATCTGCCTGCACTACGGTGGCGACCCTGACGTCGCCCGCATCCTGCGGGCGTCTCTGCCCTACACGGGGTGGGCCGGGTTCGTGGAGAGCGCCAACGACCCCGGCGCCTATCTCGAGCAGGCCGAGCTGGCCGCGCGTCATGGGCTGCGCGTCAACACGCTGGTGACACGCTGCCTGCCGGAGGTCCTCGACGCGTGGGAGCAGGTGGCGCGGCGCCATCCCATCCACGACCTGCGCTGGGTCCTCGTCCACCTCAACGCGGCCACCCCCGAGCAGCTGGCGCGCATCCGCCGGCTCGGCGCGGTCGCGACGACCAACCCCATCTCGTATCTCTACCGCTCGGCCGGCGACGAGGTGGCCAGGCTCGGCGGCGCCGCCGACCAGCTCCTGCCCCACCGGAGCCTGCTCCGCCACCGCATCCCGTTCGGGATCGCCACCGACAACAAGCCGGCCGACCCCTGGGTCGCCTTCGCGGCGGTGGTCGCGCGCCGTGACATGCGCACGGGCATGGTCGTGGGCGAGCGCGAGCGGCTGACGCGCGCCCAGGCGCTCACCGCCCTCACACAGGGCGGCGCCTCGGTGACGTTCGCCGAGCGTGAGCGCGGCCGGCTGGCCCCGGGCTGGGCGGCCGACCTCGCAGTGCTCGAGCACGACCCGCTCACCGCGCCGCTCGAGACGCTGGTCGGACAGACGGCGCGGCTCACCCTGGTCGGCGGCGAGATCGTCCACGATGCCTGAGCTGCGCTCGCCGCGGGTGTGGCTGGCCATCGCCTGGTCGACCTTCCAACTCTACACCGCCTACGCCGGGCTCTACGACCTGCTGATCCAGCTCCCGGTGCACGTGGCCTTCGCCGTCGCCCTGGGGTTCCTGACCGAGCCGACTGCCGACTCGCCCGAGGCCGCGGCCCGGCTGGCCGAGCGGCGTTCCCGGCGCTGGCTCGACGGGGCCCTCGCGCTGCTCGCCTTGCTCTGCGCCGCGCACTACGTGTGGCACAACGAGCGGCTGGCGAGCCGGATGGCCATGGTGGACGATCCGGCGCGCGTGGACGTCATCGTCGGCGTGCTCTTCACCGTGCTGCTGCTGGAGGCGTCGCGGCGTCACATCGGGCCCTCCCTGGTCATCCTGGCCCTCGTCTTCGTCGCCTACGCCTTCGCCGGTCCCTGGCTGCCCGGCTTCGCCAGCCACGGCGGGGAAACGTTCCTCAAGCTGGTAGACCAGCAGACGCTGACGACGCAGGGGATCTTCGGGATTCCCACCCTGGTATCGGCCACCTTCATCTTCCTGTTCGTCGTCTTCGGCAGCGTGATGTCCCACGGGGGCCTGCTCCGCTTCTTCACCGACGGAGCCCTGGCAGTGGCCGGCGGCAGCCGGGGCGGAGCGGGGAAGGTCGCCGTGATCGCGAGTGGGTTGTTCGGGACGGTCAACGGCAGCGCGATCGCCAACGCCGTCACCACCGGGGCCTTCACCATTCCGCTGATGAAGCGCGCCGGCTACCGGCCGGAGTTCGCCGCCGGGGTCGAGGCGTGCGCGTCGATGGGCGGCCAGCTCATCCCGCCCGTCATGGGGGCGGCGGCCTTCATCATGGCCGAGACGCTGCAGGTGCCGTACGCCTCGATCGCGGTGGCGGCGGCGATCCCCGGTATCCTCTACTTCGTGGCGGTGGGCGTGATGGTCCACTTCGAGGCCGCCCGCCGGGGCTTGCCGGTGCTCCCGCGCACCGCCCTGCCGCGTCTGGGCGCGGTCCTGCGGCGCGACCTGCATCTGCTGGGCGGGCCGGCCGTGCTCGTGTACTTCCTGGTCGATGGCCGCTCGCCGCTGTACGCCGGCTTCTGGGGGCTGGTCGTGGCGTTCGTGCTGTCGTGGGTGCGCCGGGACACCCGGATCGGGCTGGCCCGGAGCCTGGCGATCCTGGTCGACAGCGCCCAGGCCGCGATGCCGGTGGCGCTGGCGTGCGCGACGGTGGGCATCGTGGTCGGCGTCGTGAGCACCACCGGGCTCGGGCTCAAGCTCGCCACCGGGATCGTCGGCCTGGCCGGGGGCAGCCTGCTCCTCACCCTGATCCTGACCATGGTCGCCGCGCTCGTGCTCGGCACCGGGCTGCCGACCTCCGCCACCTACATCATCACCTCGATCATGGCCGCCCCGGCGCTGGTCGAGCTGGGCCTTCCGAAGCTGGTCTCCCACATGTTCGTCTTCTACTTCGGGATCCTGGCCGATCTCACCCCGCCGACCGCGATCTCGACCTACGCGACCTCGTCGATCGCGGGCGCCGACGTCTGGCGCACCCAGTGGCTGGGCATGATGCTGGCCCTGTCCGGCTTCATCATCCCGTTCTCGTTCGCCTACGACCCGGCGCTGCTGCTGATCGACGCGTCGATCCCGCACATCGCCTGGCGCACCCTGGCCGCCACGCTGGGCATCGTCATGCTGGGGGCCGGCCTCATCGGGTACTTCCGGGCGCCGACGCGCCTGTGGGAGCGCGCGCTGCTGCTGGCCGGCGCCCTGTTGCTGATCTTCCCCGGCGCCTGGGGCGATGCGGCGGGGATTCTTTGCTTCGCCGCGGTGGTCGTCTCACAGCGCGCCGCGTGTCCGGCCGGCGCCACGGAGGGAGCGTGATGGGACAGGGCATCCGGGACTTCGTGGCCGCTTACGAGCGCGCCTTCCCGGGCGAGGTCGTGCGCGTGACCGAGCCCGTGACGACCGACTACGACATCATGGCGCTCGTCCTGGAGTACGAGCGGCGGCGGCGCTGGCCCATCCTCCTGTTCGAGAAGGTGGCCGGCGCCGACATGCCGATCATCGCCAACGTGGTGGCCAGCCGCCGGGCGCTCGCGTGGGCGCTCGGGGTGCCCGAGCCGCGCCTGGCGCAGGAGTACGCGCGGCGCATCAAGGAGACGATCAAGCCCAGCGTCGTCGCGCGCGCGCCCTTCCGCGAGCGCGTCCTGACCGGCGCCGACCTCGACCTCGGCCGGCTCCCGATCCCGACGTACTTCCCGGGCGACGCCGGCCGCTACCTCACCGCCGGGATGCTGGTGGCGCGCGATCCCGAGACGGGCGTGGAGACCGAGGGCTACCACCGCTTTCAGTTGAAGGCCCGCGACCGCATGGGCGTGAGCCTCCACTCGCGACGCCGCATGTTCGAGTACCAGCGCCGCGCGGAGGCGCGCGGGCAGGCGCTGCCGTGCGCGGTCGCGCTCGGCCTGCACCCGCTCGTGTCGATGGGCTCGCTCGCCTACCCGCCCGCCGAGGTCGGCAAGTTCGAGGTGGTCGGCGGGCTCTTCGGCGAGCCGCTGGAGGTCGCACCGTGTGCCTCGATCGACCTCGCCGTTCCCGCGGCCGCCGAGATCGTGATCGAGGGCGAGATCCTCCCCGGCGTGCGCGAGCCCGAGGGACCGTTCGGCGAGTTCACCGGCTACTTCTCGCGCCGGTCCACCGAGCACGTCTTCCAGGCGAAGGCGATCTCGATGCGGGCCCACCCCTGGTTCCAGTCGATCGGCTCCGGCCGCGCGGGCGACCACATCACGACGCTGGCGCTCGTGCGCGAGGCGGAGATCTGGAACGCGCTCCGGCGCGTGATCCCCAACGTGACCGGCGTCCACGTGCCGCTGTCCGGTACGTCGTCCTTCAGCGCCTACGTGGCCGTCAAGCAGGGCCGCCCCGGCGAGGCCAAGCACGTGATCCCGATCGTGCTCGGCGTGGATCACTACCTCAAGCTCGTGATCGTGGTGGACGACGACATCGACGTGTTCGACGAGTCCGACGTGATGTGGGCGGTGGCCACCCGGATGCAGGCGGACCGCGACCTCGTCACCATCGGCGGGAGCCTCGGCGCCCTGCTCGACCCGAGCGCCGACGAGCGCGGGGTCACCGCGAAGCTCGGCATCGACGCCACCCGCCCGTTCGGCGAGCCCTTCGCCTCGAAGCTGGTGATGGACCCCGCGAAGATGGCGTGGGCGCGCGCGCTGGTCGACCGTCTCGGGGGGTGACTTCCTCCGTGGTGACGACACGCGAGCCGGCCGGGTAACGGCGCGGGCGGCCCGGCGGGGTGGGCCTCTCACCACGACCGGCTTGCACGTCTTTCGCCGGGAGCAGTTCCCAATCCAGCGACGCGAGGCTTCGAGCTTGCCTGGCCGGGAAACGGGTGACCCGGCCCACCCCGCCGGGCCGCCCGCGCCGCCACCCAGCCGGGCACGGTTCCAGTGATGGCCGGCCAAGCCCGCAGCGAAATGAGCCCGCCCGTCGGCGACGGCGGTTACTCGCCCCGCAGGCGGGGGTCGAGGAGGTCGCGGAGGGCGTCGCCCACCAGGTTGAAGGCCAGGACCGCGAGCATGATCGCCAACCCGGAGAACGTGGTGATCCACGGGCAGCACTTGATGTACTGCCGACCCTCGCTGAGGATGTTGCCCCAGCTCGGGGTCGGCGGTGGGATCCCCAGGCCCAGGAATGACAGGCTGGCCTCGGTGCGAATCGCGGTCGCGATGTAGAGCGTGGCCACCACCACCAGCGCGTAGAGCGCGTTCGGGAACACGTGGCGGGCCATCACGCGAAGCTGCCCGCTGCCCAGGGCCCGCGCGGCCATGATGTAGTCCTGCTCACGGATGGTCAGGGCCAGGCTGCGCGCCAGGCGCACGAAGTTCGGGGTGAGCGCGATACCGATCGCCATGATCTCGTTCACCAGCGTGCCGCCCAGCGCGGTCACGATGATGAGCGCCAGCAAGAGGGTCGGGAACGCCATCAGCATGTCGGCGCCCCGCATGATGGCGGTCTCGAGCGGGCCGCCGCGGGTGCCGGCCAGGATCCCGAGCGGCACGCCGAGCAGGAATCCCCAGATCACCGAGGCGAGTCCGACCTGCAGCGACACGCGCGCCCCCCAGATGATGCGGCTCAGGACGTCTCGCCCGAACTCGCAGGACGGGTCGGCGGCTCATCGGCATGACTCCTTCCGGCGACCGGGGGTCGCCGCGAGAGCGGATAGGTCTCTACATAGGGTCGGGGCTCCTCTTATTGGAAAGACTTCGGATCACGCCAGCACTGCTCCCGGGGTCCGCTAGGAGGCGGAGGAAGAATCCGGACGTTGCGGGAGTGTGCCCCCGATCCCGGGGCGTTGGCAAGCGAATTCTACGGGTCAGATGCTGCGGGGATCGAGCGCGTCGCGGAGGCGGTCCCCCACGAGGTTGATCGCAAGGACGGTGAGGAGGATGGCCAGGCCGGGGAAGGTCGGCAGCCACCACGCCACGCTCACGAAGTCGCGCCCGAGCGCGATCATCTGCCCCCAGGTCGGGTAGGCGCTCCCCGTCCCCACCCCGAGGAAGGACAGGGCGGCTTCCTGCAGGATCGCCTGGGCGACCTGCAGCGTGGACATCACGATGATCGACGAGAAGGTGTTCGGCAGCAGATGGCGCAGGAGCGTGCGGGCGGGCGTCGCCCCGATCGCGCGGGCCGCCTCCACGAAGTCCTTCTCGCGGAGCGCCAGCACCTCGGCCCGCACCACGCGCGTGTAGCGCTCCCAGCCGGTGAGGCCGAGGACGATGATGATCGTGAGCAGGCTCGGGCCCAGCGCCGCCACGAAGGCCAGCGCGAGGAGCAGCTGCGGGAACGAGAGCGTCACGTCCACCACGGTCATGATCACGGTGTCCACCCGCCCCTGCAGGAAGCCGCTCAGCAGCCCGAGGGTCACGCCCACGAGCAGGCTGACCAGCACCGCGGCGATGCCGACGACCAGCGAGACGCGAGCGCCGTAGATCATGCGGCTCAGGATGTCGCGGCCCACCTGGTCGGTACCGAGCGGATAGGCGGCCTTGCCCGCGTCGGCCCACACCGGCGGCGTGAAGCGCCGGATCAGGCTCTGGCGGGTGGGATCCTGCGGCGCCACGTATGGGGCGAAGACGGCGGCGCCCATGACGGCCAGGAGGATCAGCGCGCCCGCGATGGCAGCCGGGTTGCGCACGAACTTGCGCCAGACCCGCGACCGGTCCGCGGCGCGGGCGAGGCCGACCTCGACGTCCAGCCGCCGGGCCAGAGTGCCGACCGCCATGGCGCTCAGCGCACCCGGATCTGCGGGTTCAGGTAGATGTACAGCATGTCCACCGCGAAGTTCACCAGCACCACGATGAGGGCGAGGAGGAAGACCCCAGCCTGGACGATGGGAAAGTCGAGCTGGCGGATCGCGCCGACGATGAGCCGCCCCACCCCGGGCACCGCGAACACGGTCTCGGTGATCACCGCGCCGCCCAGGAGCAGGCCGAACTGCAGGCCCGCCACCGTCACGAGAGGCAGCGCCGCATTGGTGAGGGCGTGGCGCCAGATCACGAACCATTCGGAGACGCCTTTGGCCCGCGCGGTGCGCACGTAGTCGAGGTTGATGACCTCCAGCATGCTCGACCGCACGATGCGCAGGAGGAGCGGAGTCGAGAAGGTGGCCAGGGTGACGGCGGGCAGCACCAGCGCGGCCCAGCTCTCCCAGCCCGAGACCGGCAGCCAGCGGAGATGGACCGCAAAGAGCAGGATCAGCATGATGCCGGTCCAGAAGACGGGCATGGAGGTGCCGAGGAAGACGACGAGCGTGGCCGTGTGATCGAAGGTGGAGTTGCGACGCACCGCGCTCGCGATGCCCACCGGGACCGCGATCGAGAGCGAGAGGGCCATCGCGAGCACGGTGAGCAGCAGCGTGGTCGGCATGCGCTCCAGCACCAGGGGCAGCGCGGGCTCGCGGTGGAAGAACGATTGGCCGAAGTCACCGCGCACGATGTTGCCGACGAAGCGGGCGAACTGCACCGGGATCGGGTCGTTGAACCCCATGGACCGCCGGAGGGCCGCCCGGTCGGCTTCCGGCGCCTCGGGCATCATCAGGGACACCGGGTCGCCGCTCACGTGGAGGATCGCAAACGTCACCAGCGACACGCCCACCAGCACCACCACGAGGCGGACGGCCCGTCTCACGAAGACGGTGAACATGGCGACGATCTGATGGTCCGGGACCGCGCTCCCGCTTCCGTCTCCCTACCGTGCGGCCGGCTTGGCGTCGAAGAGCCAGAGCCACTCGTCGCCGCGGGCCGCGTACTGCACCTTCTTGGAAATGGCCAGGGTGTCGTACTGGGTCCACAGGAAGATGCTCGGCGCCTCTTCCCGCAACATCTGCTGGATCTGCGCGTAGATCCGTTTGCGCTTGGCCTGGTCCACGCTCGACCGCGCCTCGTCGATCAGCTTGTCGAGCCCCTCCACCCTCGCGTACCACTTGCCAACCCAGCCGCCCGGCTCGGTATGGTAGAGCGGATGGAGCACCGCGTCCGCATCGAAGACAGAGTAATTGCCCCAGGAGCCGTAGTAGCCGTTGGTGGCCTTGCCCTCGGTCTGGAAGAACTTGTTCCATGCCGGGCCCGGGTCCCACATGCGCGGGGTGGTCCGGATGCCGGACTCGGTCAGCATCTGGCAGATCGCTTCGAAGACCGGCCGGAACTCGACGTAGGCGCTGTGCAGTGTGATGTCGACCCCGTTCGGGTACCCGGCCTGGGCCAGTAGATCCTTGGCCTTCTTCTGGTCGAACGGATAGGGCTTTACCCCGGGATCGAAACCGAAGGCCATCGGCTGCACCGTCGTCGCGACCTCGGTGCCGAGCCCGGCCATCAGCTTCTGGATGATGGTCTGCTTGTCGATGGCGTAGTTGGCGGCCTGACGCGCGGCCTTCTTGTCGAAGGGCGCCGAGCGCATGTCCAGCGCCAGGTAGTGGACGCGCAGGATCGGAGTGGACGAGATGTAGGCCATCGGATGCGTTTTGAGCTCGGGCATGATGTCGGCGGAGACGTTGCGGATGAGATCGACCCCGCCGGTCTTGATCTCGGCCACCTGGGTCGCCACCTCGGGGATGTTGCGGAAGTTCAGGTACTTGAAGGCAGGCTTCCCGCGCCAGTGCTGGTCGAACGCCTCGAGGCGGATGACCTGGTCCCGCTTCCACTCCACGAACTTCCAGGGCCCGGTGCCGACCGGAGAGGTCGTGCCGAAGGCTTGATCCCCCACCTTCTCGATGTGGTTCTTGGGTACGATCGGGAAGAACACGAGCCGCTCGAGCAGGAGCGGGAAGGGCTTGTCGGTGATGATGTGGACGGTTTCCGCGTCGACCACGCGGACTTCCTTGATCGCGCGGATGTTGCCGTACTGGGGCGACTTCTTGGTCTGGTCGATGACCCGGTCGAAGGAGTACTTCACGTCCGCCGGGGTCAGGACGTCACCGTTGTGGAAGCGGACGCCCTTGCGGATCTTGAACTCCCACTGGGTGTCCGAGAGCGCCTTCCACGACGTCGCCAGCGACGGCTCGAACTCGAGCTTGGTGCTCCGGTGCAGGAGCGAGTCGAACATGTTGATGTTCACGAGGATCCCGACCCGCTCGAAGTGCATGTGGGGGTCGAGGGTCGGGGCGTGGGAGACCAGCGCGACGGTCAGAGTGTCCTTCGCCTGGGCGGAGACGACGGCGGGCGCAGCGGCGATCGCCAGGAAGGGCAGGAACACGGCGGCGGCCAGTAGGGTGGATCGCTTCATGCGGGTCTCCTCCTCATGCACCGGATCGGGGATGTGGAGAGGGCGGCGGCGACCTCAAGGGTGGCGGATGTATACCACGAGGCGACGGTCGAGGACAATGGTGTCCCGCCGGACAACGGGGGTCAGGTCTTACATTCCGACATTTTCGTCGCTCGAGGTGACATCGTCGCGCGCCTCGAAAATGTCGGAATGTAAGACCTGACCCGCCTCAGGCGGCGGCGAACGCGCGGTCGAGAGCCTGGGCGAGGTCGGCGATCAGATCGTCGGCGTCCTCGATGCCGACCGCGAAGCGGATCAGGTTGTCCTTGATCCCGATCTCGAGTCGCTCCTCGCTGGTGAGCTCGTAGAAGCTCATGATGGCGGGCTGCTCGATGAGGCTCTCCACCCCGCCCAGGGACGCCGCGATATAGGGGATCGTGCACGCGTCGACCACCCGGGAGGCCGCGTCGAGATCGCCCGCCACCTCGAACGAGACGACGCCGCCGAAGCCGCGCATCTGCTTCCGGGCGATGTCGTGCTCCGGATGACCGGGCAGGCCGGCGTAGTGCACCGCTGCGATGCGGGGATGGCCGGCCAGGAACTCGGCGACCGCCTGGGCGTTGGCGTTCTGGCGCTCCATGCGGAGCGCGAAGGTCTTCAGCCCGCGCACCAGGAGGTAGGCCGCGAACGGGTCGACCACCGCGCCGGTGACGCCCTGCAGGCCCCGGATGGCGCCGACCAGCTCGGCCGAGCCCAGCACCGCGCCGGCCAGGAGGTCGTTGTGGCCGCCCAGGTACTTGGTGGCGGAGTGCACGACCACGTCGACGCCCCACTCGAGCGGTCGCTGGTTGTAGGGCGTGGCGAACGTGGCGTCGATCACCGTCTTCACCCGGTGCCGCCGGCCGATGGCCGCGAAGCGCTCGAGGTCGAGGATACGGTTGTAGGGATTGGTGGGCGACTCGCTCACCATCACCCGGGTGGTGGGCTTGATCGCGTCCTCGAGCGCCTCGTAGTCGCCCGCGGGGACCGTCGACACCTCGATGCCGTAGCGCGAGAGCGTCTGGTTCAGGAACTGCCGGGTGCGCCGGTAGCTGTCGTCGGTGACCACCACGTGGGTGCCGCGCGAGAGCATGGCGAAGAGCGCGGTGGTCATCGCGCCCATACCACTCGCGAAGAGCAGGCACTCCCCCGCCCCTTCGAGCGCGGCCAGCTTGGCCTCCGCCACCCGCTGGGTGGGGTTGCCGTAACGTCCGTACTCGACCCGCTCGATCTTGCCGTCGAAGTGGTCCTTCAGCTCCTGGGTGCTGCCGAACGTGTAGGTCGCGGTCTGCACGATCGGAGTGGCCAGGGCGTGCGTCGGCTTGGGCCGCGTCTCGCCCCCGTGCACCGCGAGCGTGCTCGGACCGACCGGCTTCTTCAGCGGGTCCACACGCTCGGGCTCCCCGCGCCCGCCGTGCTCGTCCATCAGGACACCAGCGCCCGCGCCTTCTCGACGTGGCGCGCGATGGCCCGAGCGACACGCTTGGCGTCGGCGGGCAGCTCGACCGGCTTGTTACGGTGCGACGGCTTGATGCCCTCGAGTGTGCCCATGTGATAGGCCGCCTTCTGATCGGCGAACTTGAGCCCGTTCGCGGTCGAGAGCACGACGACCCGCTCACCGGACCGGATCACCTTGCGGTCCACCAGCTTGCGCAGCGCGGCCAGCGCGACGCCCGTGTGCGGGCAGTTGAACATGCCGGTGCGGTCGGCGCGCGCCGCCTCGTCGGCCAGCTCCTGCTCGCTGGCCTGCTCGACGACCCCGTTGAAGCGCTGGAGCGTCCGGATCGCGCGCTTGACGCTCACCGGGTTGCCGATCTGGATGGCGGTGGCCAGAGTCGGCTGGGCGGTGACCGGCTCGAAGTGCTTGAAGTCGTCCTGGAACGAGCGGTAGAGCGGATTGGCCCGCTCGGCCTGGGCCAGACAGATCCGGGGCAGCCGGTTCACGAGCCCGAGCTCCTGCATCATGACGAAGCCCTGCCCGAGGGCGTGCACGTTGCCGAGGTTGCCGCCCGGGATGACGATCCAGTCCGGCACCTCCCAGTCGAACTGCTGCACGATCTCGATGGCCACCGTCTTCTGACCCTCGATGCGCAGGCTGTTCATCGAGTTGGCGAGGTAAATGCGCCGCTCCTTGGTGATCTCCTGCACGATGGCCATGCAGCCGTCGAAGTCGGTGTCGAGCGAGAGCACGAGGGCCCCGTTGGCGAGTGGCTGCACGAGCTGGGCGATCGACACCTTGTCCTTGGGCAGCAGCACCACCGCGGGGATCCCCGCCGCCGCGCAGTAGGCGCCCAGCGCGGCCGAGGTGTCGCCGGTGGAGGCGCAGGCGACCGCATCGATCGGCGCGCCGCTGACCATCATCTCCCTGACCACCGAGACGAGCACGGTCATGCCCAGGTCCTTGAACGACCCGGTGTGCGAGTTACCGCACTGCTTGATCCACAGATCTTCCACGCGGAGCTGCTTGCCGTAGCGGTCGGCCCACAGGAGGTTGGAGTTGCCCTCGTACATCGACACGATGTTTTGGTTGTCGATGAACGGGACCACCCACTCCTTCTTGCCCCACACCCCGGAGCCGTAGGGATAGATGTTACGGCGGTAGCGGTCGTCGAAGAGCTGGATCCAGGCCGCGGCCGAGCGCGACCGCAGAGCCTCCACGTCGTGCTGGACCTCGAGCAGGTCGCCGCAGGTGGGGCAGCGGTAGATGACCTCCCGGAGGTCGAACTCCCCGGGGCAGCCGTTGATGCACTGGAACCACGCGTTGTACGCCATCCCGGCCAGTATAGCTCCGCCCGCGGGGGTCAGTCCCGGAAGTGGGGCATGACCTCGCGCGCGAACAGCTCCATGGAGCGACGGATCTTGTCCTGGGGCAGCCCGCCGAAGTTCATCCAGCACAGCACGTGGCCCACGCCCATCTCGCGCATGACCTGGATGTGGCGGGCCACCGTGTCCGGCGAGCCGAAGGCCAGCGTCTCGGCCACCAGCCCCTCCCAGGTCACCTTCTTGAAGCGCTCGGCGGCGGCCCGGAACCCGGGCTGCAGACTCGGGTGGGCGTCCTCGATGCGCTCGGGCACCTGGAAGCGCCGCAGCGAGTCCTGATACCACATCTCGGCGTCCTTGGCCTCGGCGAGGGCCTGGGCATCGGTGGGGGCCACGTAGATCTGGCGCGAGACGCCCCAGTTGGCCATCAGGGCGGCGATCTCGGCCTCGGAGCGCCCGTGCTTGCGCAGCGCGGTGAGGTAGCTGTCGCGCCGCTTGACGAGCTGGTCCACCGGGCCGGTCAGCATCGAGTTCAGCATGGGCCAGCCGCGAGCGGCCGAGCTCTCGATGCCGTCGTCGCTGCCGGCCACCTGGTAGAGCGGCGGGTGCGGCCGCTGCCAGGGCTTGGGAATCACCCGCGCCTCGCCGATCGTCCAGAAGCGGCCCGCGTGGAAGAACCGCTCCTCGGTCCAGGCCTTGAGGATGATGTCGACTGCTTCGTCGAAGCGCTCGCGGTTCTCCTGCTGGGGCACCGCATAGCCGCGGAACTCAGCCGGGCGGTTGCCGCGCCCCACTCCCACGTCGAGCCGGCCCTTCGCGATGATGTCGATCAGCGCCAGCTGCTCGGCGAGCCGGAGGGGATGGTGGAACGGCAGGATGGCCGCGGCCAGGCCGATCCGCACCCGGCGCGTGCGCGCGGCCGCGGTGGCGGCGAGGCTCGCCGGGTCCACCGCGAGGCCGTAGTCGATGAAGTGGTGCTCGGTGAGCCAGATCTGGTCGAAGCCGAGCGCCTCGGTCCACTCCATCTGCTCGAGCTCGCGATGGACGACCTCGGCGTGGGTGAGTCCGGGCGCGGCCTGGAAGAAGTAGAACGTCCCGAAGCGCATCGGCGTGATTATAATCGCCCGGAGGCCTTCATGGAGACCAGAGTCGACGAGATCGCTGAGCGGGTGTACCGGCTGTCCACGTTCCTCCCCGCGGTGGGCCCGAGCGGGTTCACCTTCAACCAGTTCCTGGTCGACGCCGAGCAGCCCCTGCTGTTCCACTGCGGCCAGCGGTCCCTGTTCCCGGCGGTCTCCCGGGCCGTCGCGCGGATCATGGACCTGCGCCGCCTGCGCTGGATCGCCTTCAGCCACATCGAGGCCGACGAGTGCGGCGCGCTGGGCGAGTGGCTCGCTGTCGCGCCGGACGCCACCGTCACCCACGGGGCTATCGGCTGCGCGATCTGGCTGAACGATCAGTCCCCGCGCCCGCCCCGGGCGCTCGCCGACGGCGAGGTGCTCGACCTCGGCGGCCGCCGCGTGCGCCGCCTCGACACCCCCCACGTACCGCACTGCTGGGACGCGGGGCTGCTCCACGAAGAGACTACCGGCACGCTCTTCACCAGCGATCTCTTCACGCACGTGGGCGACCCGCCCGCCCTCACCGAGGGCGACATCCTCGAGCCCGCGATGGCCGCCGAACAGCACTTCCACTACACCGCGGTCACGCCGGCCACCGGCTCCACCATCCGGCGCCTGGCGCGCCTGCGGCCGCGCACGCTCGCGGTGATGCACGGCTCGTCGTTCTCGGGCGACGCGGTGCCGGCGCTCGACGCGCTCGCCGGCTTCTACGACAACCTGCTGCAAAAGAGCGCCGCCCCGCACGGCGTCTAGGCCACGACCGCGCGGCGGCGGCGGCTGATCCTGCTGGCCCTCGCGGTGGCCACCGTGGCGGCGCCGGGGCTCGCGCACCGGCCTGGCACGGCGCTCCGCGTGGCCACCGGCCTGGTGAGCCACACGCTGTGCTCGGACACCTTCGTCGCGGGTCTCGATCCCACCCGGACCGTCACCGAGACGTTTCACGCCATGCCCGGCATTCGCCTCCTCATGCCGCTGATGCGCTATCACGTGGACCGCGCGCGGCGCGAGGTGCGGGCGACGGTGGCGGGCCTCTTCGAGAGCCGCGCCGCGTACCGCCCGGGCATGGGCTGCACCCTCGTCTCTTCGGGCGAGGCCCACGCGGCGCCGCCAGCTTCGGCACCGAGCCCGGGCGACGGCGCGCCACGCCTTCGCGACATCGCGGGCCCCGCCGCGGTGGAGCCGGCCGACGAGCGCCTCCGGAGCGCGCTCGACCGGGCCTTCGCGGACCCGCCCGGCGCACCCGCGCGGGCAACCAAGGCGGTGGTCGTGGTCCACGACGACCGCATCGTGGCGGAGCGCTACGCCCCGGGCTACGGCATCGACACCCCGCTGCTCGGCTGGTCCATGACCAAGTCGGTGGTGAATGCGCTGATCGGCATCCTGGTCCGGCAGGGGCGCTTGTCGCTGGCGGGCCCCGCCCCGGTGCCGGCCTGGCGCGATCCCTCCGACCCGAGGCACGCGATCACGGTCGAGCAGCTCATGCGCATGACGAGCGGGCTCGCGCTCGACGAGACCAACAACGGCTTCGACCCGTCGTCCCGCATGCTGTTCACCGAGCCGGACATGGCGGGCTTCGCCGAGCGAGCCGCCCTCCTCGCTCCGCCCGGCACCCGCTATCACTACAGCAGCCCGAGCACGATCATCCTGTCCCGAATCATCCGCGACGCGGTCGGGGGCCGTGCCGAGGACGTTGTCCGGTTCGCCGATCGCGAGCTGTTCGGCCCCCTCGGCATGCGGCGGGTGACGCTGGAGTTCGACGGGGTGGGCACGCCGGTGGGCTCGTCGTACATGTATGCGACCGCCCGCGACTGGGCGCGTTTCGGCCTGCTCTATGCCCACGCCGGGGTCGTCGGCGGCGTGCGGATCCTGCCCGAGGGCTGGGTCGACTACTCGGCGTCCTGGACACCGGGCTCACGCGACGGCTACGGCGCGGGCTTCTTCACCAATCGCGGCGCGAGCGAGTTCGGCCCGCTCCGGATCCGCGGCGGCATGCCGCCGGGCTCGTTCTTCGCCTCCGGCACGCAGGGGCAGCGCATCGTGGTCGCCCCCGCGGAGCGGCTGGTGGTAGTGCGCCTCGGGCGCTCGCAGGACTGGGAGACGTTCGATATTCGCGGGCTGATCCGGCTCGTCGCCGACGCGAACGCCGTGGTGAACGGGCCGCCGCGCTAGGGCGCTGCCGGGGCCGCCCGCCCGAGCCACCGCTTCAGCTCCTGGATCGCCAGCTGCACCGTGTTGGTCGACGTCCAGTAGAGGACCATGCCGGCCGGGAACGTATAGAAGAGCAGGAAGAACAGGGCGGTCATGCCCGCGAGGTTCCGCCGCTGCCGGCGGGCGAGCGACGGCGTGAGCGTCGACGAGCGATAGCGCAGCAGCGTGGCCAGGGACGCGCCGCTCATCAGGAACGGCAGCAGGTTGACGTAGCACCCGAAGAACGGCACGCAGGCGGGGAGCCTGAGCAGCTCGTCCGGCCGCGACAGGTCGTGCATCCAGAGAAACGGCACGCGGTACAGGTCGAAGTCCTCCGCGAGCATGTCGAAGACCGCGATGAAGACCGGGACCTGGATCAGGAAGCCGAGCAGGCTCTTGAGCGTGTAGAGGGGATGGACGCCCTGCTCGCGGTAGAGGGCGAGGGTGCGCCGGGCCCGCTCCTCGCCGCGGTGGGCCGCGTTGATCGCCTCGATCCCGGGCTGCAGCCGCGCCTGGGTGGCGTTGACCTGCTCCTGCAGGCGGTCGGCGATCATGGTCAGCGGCAGCAGCAGGATCTTCACCGCGACCGCCAGCGCGATGATCGCCACCCCGGGGTGGCCGATCACTGCGGTCAGCCCGCGCAGCAGGGCCAAGAGGGCCAGGCTCAGCGCGCGGAGCCATGACCAGAGCCCGGAGAGCAGCATGGTCCGGAGCGGCGGATCCGGCTGGGCGAGGGCCTGACTCTCGAGGGGCCCGGAGTACCACGTGTACCGCCACGTCGGCAGCCCCGGCTCGTCCGCGGTCAGGGCCAGGCCCACGCCCGGGCGTGGCGCCAGCGTGGCGATCTCGTCCGGGCGCACGACGAGGGCCCAGAACCGGCTGCGCACACCGGCCCAGTCTCCGGCGTGAACGGGCCACGGCTCGCGGAGATCGTCGGGAACTGCGCGCGCGCCTCCGCCCGCGACGAGCACCCGCCCCACGCGATCCAGCATCGCGGCGAATCCCGCGGCCGGCGGTGGGAACAGATCGTTGCCCGCCCCCAGCTCGAGCTCGAGGCGCCGGCCGTGCATGAACGCGCTCGCATTCGGCCCCAGGATCCGCACCGTCATCACGGTCAGGTATCCGTCCCGGGACACCTCGAACGACTTGAGGAGACGGATTCCGTCGGCGGGCAGGTCGGCCTGGAGGGTGACGACGCGGGCGGCCGCCGCCTCACCGAGGGTGGCCGTGAAGCGCAGGCCCTGCAGATCCACCGGCGATCCTGGCCCGCGGAGGGCGAGCCGGGCCTGGGGCGGGTCCGCCGCGGCGGTGAAGCGGACCGACGTGCCCGCGCCCGCGTCGGCCTGGGCGCAGGAGGGATGACAGGCCCGCCACGTCACCGGGACGGCGCCGTCGAGGGCGAACGAGACGTCCAGGCGGGTGGTGGTGACGCGCACCCGGCCCTCCTCCGCGCCGGCGTGCCGCGCCCCGGCCGAGGCGGCGATGGCCGCGGTGAGGACGAGCAGCCCGAGCCGCAGGGGCGACCGCCGGCGGCGTCCCCGCATCACCGATAGAACCGGCCCATCTCCTTCTGGGCTTGCAGCAGGGCGTCACGTGGAGGCGTCGGGTTTGGCATCAGGCGATAGCTCCGGTCGCGGATCTCGTAGCTGGCCGGATACACGATCGTCACCTTGTCCGGCTCGAGCAGGGCGAACTCGCTGTAGCTCGCGGCCACCAGCCAATCCCACTGCTTGTCCGCGAAGAGACCGTAGCCGCTCGAGTAGTCGGACGGCGGATTGGTGCAGCCGAAGAGGTCGGCCAGGATCGTGGGCGCCACGTCGTTGTGCGAGGTCCGGCGGGTGACGCGCCCCGGAGTCCGCCCGGGCCAGTGCCACACCAGCGGGATGTGCAGCTGGTACGAGCTGTACGACGTGCCGTGGCCGTGGAAGCCGAGCCCGTTCTCGTCGAACTCCATCCCGTGATCGGACGTGATGATGACGATCAGGTCGTCGAGGAGCTTGCGGCGCTTCAGGTCGTCGAGCACCTGGCCGACCAGACCGTCGACGTAGTGCGTCGCCTCCAGATAGAGCGCGTACTTACGCTGCTGGACCGAGGCGTTGGGCGGAGCCGGGAACACGGTCGGATAGCCGTCGGGCGGCTCGATCGCGACCACCGCGTTGTAGTAGAGGAACCCGAAGAACGGGCGTGTCGGATCGCGCTTGTCGAGCCACCGGTACCATTCCTCGGTCAGGGTCAGGTCCTTACCGCTGGATCCGGGACGGGACGAGCTGGTCTCCAGGCGGAGATTCGGGATGCGCGCGAAGGCGGTGCGATCGAGCTCGGACGCGCGGTACACCGGCGAGCTCGCGAACAATCCGAGCTGGTAGTCGTACTGGCGGAGCAGATCCATCAGGACCGGCGGCCGCGCGATGCCCGCGAAGGCGTCCCAGTAGGTCGCGGGCAGGCCGTAGAACAGGGAGAACATGCCGGCGCGCGAGGAGTTCCCGCCGCTGTAGTGCTGGTCGAATTGGACGGCGCCCTGCGCGAACGCGCTGATCCTCGGCGCGACGGCGGGGGTGAGCGCGTCGGCGCGCATCGCGTCGATGACGACCAGCAGGACGCTCGGCAACGGGGTGCGCGGCTGGCAGCGCAGCGGGTTCAGCGGGTACTTGAGCTCACCCGCCGGCGTCCGGCCGAGCGCGGCGACCACTCCGTGCTCGCGGGCCCGGGCCCGATCCATGAGGCCGAGTCGGACCTGGTACTTCGTGTCCTTGAGCGGAAAGAAGAGCGGCAGGTACCGGGTGAACGAGGTGACGGGCACCTGATAGCGGGCGTCCGCCCACGCGTGCATGAGGTGGCTCGCCACGAACGACCCGACGAGGACGACCGCCACGTACCGGCCGACCCGGCGCGCGGGCGGCTGCGCGGTGCGCTTCCATACCCAGCTCGCCAGCATCCCCTCGATCGCGAGCCCGATGACGCAGTACAGCCCGAGGAACACCCAGGTCTGCGGCGCCAGCAGCGTGGCGGTGAGGATCCCGAGGTGATAGCGGTTCTCCGCGAAGACGAGGCTGTCGAGCAGCAGGAAGCCGAACCCGACGCTGGCCAGCGCGACCCCGAGCGGCACCACCAGCCGCGGCCACGGGACGATCAGGATCACCGGCATGACGATCAGCAGGAACGGCAGATAGGCGAGCACGGACAGGTGGCCCACGTAGGCGAGCAGCGCGTACGTCCAGGCCACCGACGGGGAGAACCGCACGTAGAACCAGAGGTAGCGCAGGCCAATGCTCGCGAGCACACCTGCGTGGACGAGGGCGAACCAGCTGGCCCAGCGAAGCAGGCGGCGCCGGCCGCTCACCGCACCCGGCCCGCGACGCCCAGCCCCGCCCGCTCGTCGGCGATGCGCGCGATCTCCCGCGCGCCCACCTCGACGCTTCGGCCGAAGTTGAACGCCCAGTGCTCCCGGAACGCCACGCTGCGCTCGCGAAACCCGGGCGCGTCGCGCCGGAGCGCCTCCACATAGCGGGGGGCCTCGGCCACCCGATCGAGCGGGAGGATGGCGCCGAGCTCGCGCCGGATGCGCATCTCCATGGGCTCGAGCCCGAGCTCGCCGTACCTCGGGTTGCGCACCCGCGGCGGGACGTCGACGAAGAGCACCGGCTTGAGCAGCCCCAGCGCGTACTCGATCGCCATCGCCGACCAGTCGCTGATCAAGAGGTCCGAGTCGAACAGCGAGTCGCTCTCCTCCATCCGGTCGACGTGCCGGAAGCGTGGATCACCTCCGAAGCGGGCGACCAGGCCCTCGACGAGACGGGGGGTGAGCCGCGCGGTCTGGTAGTGCGGGCGCAGGATCACGTGGATGCCGGCGCCGAGCAGGGCCGCGATCAGCGGCTCGCCGCAGACGTGCAGGGTCGACCGGTCGCCCCACGTCGGGGCGAGGAGCACGGTGGTGGGCCCCGACGCCTTCGGCGGGCGGGCGGCCGCGATCTCGACGAGGCGCTCGAGGCGAGGATAGCCGCGCGGCACCAGATGCTTGGCGGGGAGACCCGTCATCTGCTCACGCCGACGGATCTCCTCGACGTGGTGCGGCCCCGCGCACAGGAGGGTGTCGTAGTGATCGTACGAGTTCTCGTGGTCGACCATGTGCGTGCTTCCCATGCTATGGAAGACGTACACGTAGTGTACGGGGTGGAGCGAGCGCTTGAGGTGAAAGTTGCCCAGGTCCAGCATCGTGAGGACCATGACGTCGGCCTTGAGGGTCTGGAAGAGCCACGTGCACATGACCCCGGCCCGGACCCGGAAGCCGTGCAGACCGGGAGGCCCCGGGGGCAGCGGCACCGACGGCTCCGACGTCACGTGGCAGACCGTCCGGGCGAGCGGCCCGACCAGGAAGTCGATGAGCGGCTGGAGGTGATGCCAGTCCTGATGGGTCTCGGAGTAGAAGACGATGTTGCGGTCGCGGGGAGGGAGCTTCTGGAAGCGGCGGTAGCTGCTCCAGTCCTGCCATGGCGTCATGCCGGGTCGGACGCTACTTGTCCGCGGGAGGCCCGCCCTCCGCCGCTCCGGAACGCTTGCCGCGGAACAGGCCGATGAGCCGGTACCAGAACATCTTCACGGCCAGCCCGACCGCCGCCGCCACCCCGATCAGGGCCGAAACGAGCATGCTGCCCGTGCCCGGATCGAGATACGCCTCCGCGGGGGACGCGATCGAGAGACCCGCGACGATCAGGAACAGCGCGCGAAGCAGAAGCATCATGACGTCTCTCTCAGACCCGGAAAGTATAGGTCCGGTTGGGGTCGCGCTCGATGTCGGGCGGGAAGCTCTTCCGCTTGTCGGCGTAGTAGCGCTCCCGCTGATCGCCGGCCGACAGACGGTTGTACGTGATGTACAGCACGCGCCTCCGCTCGGCGGTGAGATTGGCCTCCGAGGCGTGCGGCGTGTACGAGTCGAAGAACACCACGTCCCCCGCCCGGGTGGGCACGCGCACGGCGCCGAATCGACGCATGTCATCGGCGGTGAGCGGCTTCCACTCGTCTCCGAGGAGCCCCCGCGTGTGGTGGCCGGCGGCCAGCTCCAGGCATCCGTTCTCGGCGGTAGTGTCGTCGATGCTGACCATCGCGGTGACGAACAGATCGGCGTAGGTGCTCCAGCCGGCCTGCTGGTCCTGGTGCGGCTTGAACCCGTCCCCACCGGGCAGCTTGAAGTTGATCTTGTCCTTGAAGAGCACCGCGGGCTCGCCGAGGAGCCGCGACACCGAGCCGCGGAGCTTCTCGCCGTCGCACAGGGCCGCGAAACCGGCGTGGAACGGGCAGAAGTTCTCGATGCGCTGGAGCACGCGCTCGCCCGGGCGGAGCAAGCTCTGCTCGAAGTACATCATGCAGCGGCCCGGCTCCTCCGGACGGCCCTGCAGGTCGTCGGTCCAGGCCGAGATCTCCCGGATCTCCGCCTCGTCGAAGAGCCCCGGGACCACCACGAAGCCGTCGCGCCGGAACACGTCGACGATCTCGGGCTCACGGGCGGACCGAAACGTCGTCGTCTTGCTCATCTCCTCCTGAACCTCCGTGGCTCGGCCGCGTTCACAACATCGTCATAGTACTCCCCAAGTCCATCCTCAACGGCCGAATTCCGCCCGTCGGGGGCCCGGTGGGCCTAGAACTGCACGGGCGCCGGCGGCATCCTGCCGGTGGCGTACAGCGCGGGGAGCTCCGGCGAGGCGTTCTCCCAGACCAGGAGCATCGAGCGCTTGGGAGAGAACCCGCGGTGCCGGATATCGGCGGGCATGGCGGCCACGTCCCCGGCCTTCATGGTGACGCGGGCCCGGACCGCGCCGGTGTCCCGGTCTTCCACCTCCCACTGGATCTCGTCGCAGAGTTGCACGAACCACTCCACGCGGTCGTTGCCGTGAATGATCGGCAGGATGTACTCCTCGGTGGTCGGGCAGTAGAGGCTGTTCTTGCACACCGAGACCACCGACGGGTTCCACGTCACGTCGGAGCGCGAGAGGTAGGCGAAGAGGTTCACGGACACCACCTCGTGCTCGAAGCCCGGCTCCGCGTGCACCTCGGGCGAGTCCTGCGGTACGTCGGTGAAGTGCCGGTTGATCGGGAAGCCGTTGGCGTCGGTGCGGACCGGCTCGTCGCCGGGCGCGCCGATCATGCGCTTGGCGGTCACCCGGTGCCGGGTGATCGCCCGCTTGTTGCTCCCGTTCTTGGGTCCGAAGGCGCTGCCCGTCTCCTCGGGAGACGCGAACGGATCGAACGTCGCGTTCGTCCAGTCGGCCAGGATCGCCTCCAAGAGGCGGCTGATCGCGTCGGTCTTGAAATTCTCCGAGTAGTCGAGCCCGGCCTGCCGGTACTGGGCGTTGAAGCGGCCCGCAAAGAGATCCACGGTGCCGTAGTGGTTCACGGTCCCGACGACGGTGTCGAAGTTGACGATGCCGTAGAAGAACCCCCACGCGACGTCGCGCTGGATCGCCCGGAGGAACGCGTCCACCGCGAGCATGTGGGTGCCGTTGGGCCAGCGGATGTGCGCGAAGTACTCGTCGCGGCCGAACGAGAACTTGCCCAGCGTGAAGTCCCGGTAGCCGTGCTGATTGGGCTCGATGCTGCCCAGCTCGGGGAGCGTATCGGTCGTCATGGCGTCGTTCTCCCTATGCCCGCGCCGCGGCCTGGGGCCGCGGCGTGGTCTGGCAGATCTGGGCCCAGCGCTCCACCGTGTCGCGTCCGGCCAAGGTCTGCAGCAGGATCACGCTCGGCTGGTTGGCGTGGAACTGGTAGGCCGCTCCCACCGGGAGGAGCGTCATGTGACCGCGTCGGGCCCGCACGCGGCCCATCTTCCGTCCGGCCGGGGCGGCCGCGAGCGGGATAGAGCCGTGGCTGCCCGCCGGCACCAGGGACGGATCGTCGGGCTTGACCAGCCGCACCTCGACCTCACCGTCCATGACGAGGGCGAACTCGTCCTGGGCCGCCACGCGCCATTCCGACGTGCCCTCGGCCCTGATAGCCTCGATTACATATTCAATGTTCTTACCGACCGCCACCTTCTCGTAGGGCTTGGCCTTCGCGGCGACCTCGAACACGTTGGAGAAGACGTAGTTCCGGGGATCGTCCTTGATGACCTCGACCCCGCCCTTCTCATAGTGCCGGAGCGAGCCGAAGCGGGTTGGTCGTGACGCCATGGTCGGTCTCCTTTTCGCGACCCTCCCGGCGTCCCCGGCCGAGCCGCCGGCAGAGCCGGCCCAGCTCCGCCTGATCCACCGGGGAGAGCGCGCGCATCTCGCGCGCGACGTGTCGGGCGTGGCGAGGGAAGATCCCGCCGATCATTCGGCGGCCCTTGTCGGTGAGCGTGACCGTGATGAACCGCCGGTCGTCGGGCCGCCGCGTCAGGCGCACGAGCCCCCCGGGCGAGATTGCCGACCACCACGGTGGTGTTGCCGCCGCTGCGCGGGAGCTTGCACCCGAGATCCCGCTGGCGGAGGGGCCCGAGGTGCAGCAGGGCCTCGAGCGCGCCGAACTGCCCGACGGTGAGGTCGGCGGCCCGCATCAGCGGCTCGAGGCGCGCCGTCACCGACTCGGCGGCCCGCATCAGCTTGATGTAGGCGTCGAGCGCCGCCATTTCCTGTGGGCTGCCCCGGTAGCGGGTAGGCATAGTTCGAGCTTGAACCGTTGTCTTCGTACGCCGGGCGCCCGAGCTTGTCAAGGGCGCCCGGGACGAGAGACCCGCTACCGCGACCCATCCACCGCAAAGCGCCAGCCGTCGCCGTGGCTCACGATGCGCCCCGCAGTGGGGTGGTGGAAGTGCGTGCCGAGCACGGCGACCGGTCGGTCGGCGTAGCGCGCGCAGAAGGCGCGCCGGGTCTCGCACGCCGCGGCCGGGTCGGTGTCGAAGCTGGTCTGCCAGGCCGGCTCCGCGACCTGGACCGGGTGGTGCATGAGGTCGCCGGTGATGACCGCGCCGGCCCCGCCCGAGGCGAGCCGCACGCTGACGTGCCCGGGCGTGTGGCCGGGCGTCGGCTCGAGCCGGATTTCGTCGGTGACCTGGTGGTCCATCGGGACGAGCTCGGCGAGGCCGGCGTCCAGCACGGGAGCGACGCTGTCAGCCATGATCCGCCGCGTGCCCTCCTCGTCCTCGGCCGTCCAGTGCTCCCATTCCCGTCGCGCGAAGAGATAGCGCGCGCGGGGAAAGGTCGGGACCCACCGCCCGTCGTCGAGCCGGGTATTCCAGCCCACGTGATCGACGTGCAGATGCGTGCAGATCACCACGTCGACTGCGTCCGGGGTGACGCCGGCCGCCCGCAGCACGTCGAGAAAGCCGGTGCGCAGCATGTGGAACGGCCGCCGCCCGCCCCGGTCCTTGTCGTTGCCGATACAGGTATCGACGAGCACGGTCAGGTCGGGTCCCCGCACCACGAAGGTGTGGACACTCTGGAGCAGCCGCCCCTCGCCATCCAGGAAGTGCGGGGCCAGCCACGCCCGGTGGCGCCCGAGGGCCTCCGGGGTCGCGGCCGGGAACAGCCAGGTGGGACGCGTTGGCCCCGCGGTCTCGACCGCGACACCGACGCGCAAACGGCCGACCGTGATGTCGTCCACGGCCGCCGATTCTATCACCGTGAAGACCCAGCGGCGGCCGGTCGGCGATCGTGTATACTCCGGGCCGCCTGCGAAGGCGAACGCTCCGCGCGTGCGCGATGAGCCGCGCGGCAAACCGGGAGGCTCGACATGGGACAGCTCGACGGCAAAGTGGCGATCGTCACGGGCTCGGGGCGCGGCATCGGCCAGCAGGTGGCGCTGCGGCTGGCGCGCGACGGGGCGGCGGTCGTGGTGAACGATCTCGACGACGCGCCGGCCAAGGAGACCATCGGCCTCATCGAGCGGGCGGGAGGCCGGGCGGTGGCCTGCAACGGGGACGTGACCGCCAAGGATTTCGGCGAGCGCATCGTGGGCACCGCGGTGCGCCAGCTGGGCGGCCTCCACGTCATCGTGAACAACGCCGGCTACACGTGGGACAACGTGATCCAGAAGATGACCGACGAGCAGTGGTACGCGATCCTCGACGTCCACGTGACCGCGCCGTTCCGCATCCTCCGGGCCTTCGCGCCCTACCTCCGGTCCCAGTACGAGGCGGAGGCAGCCCGGGGTGAAAGAATCGTTCGAAAAGTCGTGCAGATCTCCTCGACCTCCGGGGTGCGCGGCAACGCCGGCCAGGTCAACTACTCCTCCGCGAAGGCGGCGGTGACCGGCATGACCCGCACGCTGGCCAAGGAGTGGGGCCGCTACGCGGTGACCGTCAACTGCGTGGCCTTCGGCTACATCCAGACGCGCCTGACGAAGCCGCTCGCCGAGGGAGAGGCCGGGACGATCGAGGTCGCCGGCCGCCAGGTGAAGGTCGGCGTGCAGGGCGCACGCATCGCGGCCATGAATCAGATGATCCCGCTCGGTCGCGGCGGGCTGCCCGAGGAGGCGGCGGGGGCGATCTACCTCTTCTGCAGCCCCGACAGCGACTTCGTCAGCGGCCAGACGCTCGTCGTCACCGGCGGCGCCTGACCCGGCTCCCGCCGTGTCCGGACCACTCAGCGGCGTGCGCGTGGTGGACTGCACGACCGTCGTGCTCGGGCCGTGGGCGGCCCAGCAGCTCGGCGACCTGGGCGCCGAGGTGGTCAAGGTGGAACCTCCCGAGGGCGACACCACCCGGCAGCTCGGCCCGATGCGGAACCCCGGGATGGGGGCGTTCTACCTGGCGGTCAACCGCAACAAGCGATCGATCGTGCTCGATCTCAAGCAGGAGGCGGCCCGACGGGTCCTGCTCCGGCTCGCCGCGGACGCCGACGTGTTGCTGCACAACTACCGGCCGCAGGCGGCACGGCGGCTCGGGATGTCCTACGAAACATTCCGCGTGGTCAACCCGGGCCTCGTCTACGTCGGCACGTACGGATTCCGTGCGGCCGGGCCCTACGGCGACAAGCCGGCATACGACGACATCATCCAGGCCGCCTCCGGCCTCGCGTCGCTCCAGGCCTCGATCGTGGGCGAGCCGCGCTACGTGCCGACAATCGTGGCCGACAAGAGCAGCTCGATGACGGTGCTGGCCGCGGTGCTCGCCGCCCTCTACCACAAGGCCCGCACCGGTGAGGGCCAGGAGGTCGAGGTGCCGATGTTCGAGAGCATGGCCGCCTGGGTGATGGTGGAGCACCTCTACGGGGAGACGTTCGCGCCGCCCATCGACACGATCGGCTACAAGCGGATCCTCAACCCGAACCGACGTCCCTTCAAGACCAAGGACGGCTACCTGGCGATCCTGCCGTACACGGATCAGAACTGGCGAGACTTCTTCGCCCTCACGGGCCGGCAGGACCTGCTCGACGACCCGCGCTACAAGACGCTCGCGACCCGGCTCCGACACATCGAGATCCTCTACGAGGAGCTGGCGAAGATCGCGCTCACCCGAACCAACGCCGAGTGGCTGGCCCAGCTCGACCGGCGCAATATTCCAGCGATGAGCGTCAATACGCTGGAGTCGCTGCTGCACGATCCCCACCTGGAGGCGGTCGGGTTCTGGCAGACGGTGGAGCACCCGAGCGAGGGCCCGATGCGGCTCCCGGGCATCCCGGCCACCTACGGCAGGACGCCGGGCGCCATCCGCCGCCTGCCGCCGCGGCTGGGGGAGCACAGCGAGGAGATCCTCCGTGAGATCGGCTTCAGCCCGGACGAGATCGCGGCGCTCATCGGCTCGGGCGCCACTCGCTGAGCGCCGAACGACGAGCTCAGGGCAGCACCGCGCGCGTGGCGGCCAGTGCCTCCCGCGCCACGTCTTCGGCCGGCCGCTTCCACGCGGCGGGATTGGGCGCCTCGTAGCTCGCGTAGCCGCGGTAGCCCTGGCGGGCGAACGCGGCGAAGAATTCCTTGAACGGCACGCTGCCCTGCCCCGGCGGCAGGCGGTCGAGCGCCCTGCCCGGCTCGAGACCGGTGCGTGGCACGTCGCTGTACTGCACGTAGGCGATCTCCTCGGGCCGCACGTCCTCGATGTCCCGCGGCGAGGCGCCGGTGCGGCCGAGGTGGTAGGTGTCGAGCAGGAGCCCGGTCTGGGGATGGCCGGCCCGCGCCATCACCTCGCGCATAGGTCCCAGCGCGTTGAGCTGCTCGCACTGGGAGTTGAACTCCACGGCCAGGCGCACCCCGTGCTCGCGGGCGATGTCCCCCACTTCTCGAATGCTGCGCGCTGCGTCCGCGGCGTCCCCGCGGCCACGATCCACCGGGCTCATGATCGTGGAGCAGCCGAGCGCCTTCGCGCGCGCGGCCTGCTCGGCGAATACGCGCAGCAGCCGCGCCCGCTCGCTGCCCGTGGCCCAGACCCAGCCGAGCTCCACCCCCACGCACGCCACCGGCAGGCCGGAGGCGCGCACCAGTGCCATCACCTGCTCGGCGGTCTGGCCGGCCTGGGCGGCGCGCTCGAAGTCGAGGCGACGCAGCTCGACCGCGTCCCAGCCCGTCTTCTTGATGACGGCGAGCGCCTCCGCGAGCGGGGTGGTGTCGAGCGTCCATGTGTGCAGTGACAGGCGCATGGTCATGGGGTCCTCCTCATGGCCGCAGCAGTCCGAACGCCTCGGCCAGCAATTCGTAGGAGCGCAGGCGCGCCTTGAAGTCGTGCGTGATCGTGACCACGACCAGCTCGTCGGCCTGGTAGTCGGCGGCCATCCCTAGCAGCCGCTCGTGTACCTGCTCGGGCGTGCCCACCACGCTGCGCCGGGCCGCGTGCTGGGCGATGGCCAGCTCCTGGGCGTTGTAGGGATAGCTCTCCGCCTCCTCGACGGAAGGGTACGGAGCCGGCCGGCCGGTGTAGAGCCGCACGACGAAGAGATCGCGGCTGCGCGCCAGCCGCCGCGCCTGCTCTTCCCTCTCCGCGCAGACCGCGAAGACGGCCACGCTGCTGCGCGGCGCGGCCAGATCGGGCGAAGCACAGAACCGCTCGCGGTAGGCGCGCGTGACCTCCGCCCCCCCTTGTTCGTTGATGAAGTGGGCAAAGCAGAAGGCCTGGCCGAGCCGGGCGGCCAGCAGCGCGCTCTCGTCGCTCGAACCCAGGAGCCACACTTCCGGCATGCTCGGCCCCGCGGGCATGGCGTGCACCCCGCGCCACGGATGCTCCGCCGGCAGGTCGTCGTGCAGGAACGCGACCAGATCCTGTATCTGGCGCGGGTAGTGCTCGATCCCGAGGGCTCCGGGTCCGTGCCGGAGGATCCGGGCCGTCCGCTGGTCGCTGCCCGGCGCGCGGCCGATGCCGAGATCGATGCGGCCGGGGTGGAGCGTCTCCAGCATCCGGAACTGCTCGGCGACCTTGAGCGCGCTGTAGTGCGGCAGCATCACGCCCCCCGAGCCCACCCGAATGCGGCTGGTGACCGCCGCCACCTGCGCGATCAGCACCTCGGGGCTCGCGCCGGCCAGCCCCGGCGTGGAGTGGTGCTCGGCGAGCCAGTAGCGGTGGAAGCCCCAGCGGTCGGCCGCGCGCGCCAGCTCGATCGTCTCGTGGACCGCGTCGGCGGGCGTGCCTCCGCTCCGCACCGGCGACTGGTCGAGGATGCCGACGAGCATCACGCCTAGTTGATCCGTTTGGCTCGCCCCTTCCACTCGCGATCGCGCAGCACGAACTTCTGAATCTTGCCGGTCGAGGTCTTGGGCAGCTCGCCGAACTCCACCGCGGCCGGCGCCTTGAAGCCGGCGATGTGCCGCTTGCAGAAGTCGATGATCTCGGGCTCGCTGGCGCTCTGCCCCGGTTTGAGGGTGACGAAGGCCTTGGGCCGCTCGCCCCATTTCTCGTCGGGGATGGCCACCACCGCGCACTCCATCACCGCGGGGTGCCGGGCCACGCACTGCTCGACCTCGATCGTCGAGATGTTCTCGCCCCCCGAGATGATGATGTCCTTCTTGCGATCGCGCAGCTCGATGTAGCCGTCCGGGTGCCAGACTCCGATGTCGCCGGAGTGGAACCAGCCGCCGCGGAACGCCTCCCCGGTCGCGTCGGGCTGCTCGTAGTAGCCCTTGGCCACGTTGTTGCCGATCATGATGACCTCGCCCAGCGTCTCGCCGTCGCGCGGCACGTCGTTCATCTCCCCGTCCACCACCCGCACGAGGTCGAAGAGCGCGTAGCCCTGCCCCTGCCGCGCGGCCAGGCTCGCCTGCTGCTCGGCGGGCAGCGCGTCCCACTCCGCGTGCCAACCGCAGACCGTGTGGGGCCCGTAGGTCTCGGTGAGCCCGTAGACGTGCACCGGGCGGAAGCCCAGCTCCTTGAGCTTGCCGAGCAGGGTGGGCGACGGCGGCGCTCCCGCCACGGTCACCGTGACCGGACGATCGAGCTTGTGCGCCTTGGGGTCGTTGACCACCCCGATCTGCACGGTGGGCGCGCCGTTGTAGTGGGTGATGCCCTCGCGGTCGATCAGGTCCCAGATGCGACCGGACTCGACCTTCCGGAGACATACGTGCGTGCCCGCGACCGCGGTGACCGCCCACGTGAAGCACCAGCCGTTGCAATGGAACATCGGGAGCGTCCAGAGATACCGGGTGTCGAATGTCATCCCGGTCTCGATGATCTCGCCCACCGCGTTCACCCACACGCCGCGGTGGGAGTACATGACGCCCTTCGGGCGGCCGGTCGTCCCCGAGGTGTAGTTGATCGAGATCGTCTCTTCCTCGTCCTCGAGCCAGCTCTCGACCGGCTCGGGCGAGCCGCCGGCGAGGAAGTCCTCGTAGGGATCGCCAGCGGTGCCGGTGTCGTCGACCCGCACCACCCGCAGCGCCCCGAGGTCGAGCGGCTTGATCAGCCCCTCGAGCTCGGCATCCACGAAGAGAAACTTCGAGCCGGAGTGCTGCAGGATGTAGCCGATCTCGTCGGAGGACAGCCGCGTGTTGATCGCCACCAGGACGCCGCCCGCCACCGGCACCCCGTAGTGCGCCTCGAGCATCGGCGGGATGTTGGGGCAGAGGAACGCCACCCGGTCGTGCTTCTCCATGCCGGCCTCGCGCAGCGCGGAGGCCAGCCGGTTGACCCGCTCGGAGAGCTGCCGGTACGTGTACCGCCGCGCCCCGTGCACCACCGCCGTCTTGTCCGGGAAGACGTAGGCGCTGCGGACCAGAAAGCTCACGGGCGTGAACTCGGTGCGGTAGACCTTGTGGTGCTTCATCGCGCGTTGCCTCCGATGGCGTATGAGATCGGCGTGGACGAAATCGTGCCCCAGCAGTGTACCCAAGGGGCCCCGGATTGGCGAGGGGCTGCTACAATGTGCTGCTCCATGGCCTGGGACGAGCGGATGAAGGATTTCCACGCCCGCCGCGCGAAAGCGCGCGGCATGGGCGGTCCCGAGCGGCTCGCCAAGCGGCAGGCCGCGGGCGCGCTCAACGCGCGCGAGCGGGTGGAGCGCCTGTTGGACTCCGGCTCATTTCTGGAAGTCGGCACCTTCAACACCTCAGACGTGCCGGGGATGGAAGCCGAGACGCCGGCCGACTCCAAGGTCGGCGGCTTCGGCCGCATCGACGGCCGTCCGGTGGTGGTGTGCTCCAACGACTTCACGGTCCTCGCCGCCACCTCGAGCCGCGTCGCCTCGCACAAGGAAGCGGAGCTCAAGCGCCTCGCCGCGCGTCGGGGCATGCCGATCGTTTACCTGGCCGAGGCCGGCGGCGCGCGCATGCCCGACATCATGGGCTCGGCGGGAATCGCCTCCTTCGGCAACTCCACCTACTACGGGACCCGTCGCCGGCGCGTGCCGATGGTGACCGCGGTGCTCGGCCAGGCCTACGGGCTGCCGACCTGGAACGCGTGCCTCTCCGACGTGGTGGTGATGCTCGAGGGCGCCTCGATGGCGGTGTCGGGACCGCGCGTGCTGGAGCTGGCCACCGGGGAGAAGATCTCGCCCGAGGAGCTGGGCGGCGCGAAGATGCATGCGGAGGAGACGGGCTTCGCCGATCTGGTCGGCAAGAGCGAGGACGAGTGCCTGGCCCTCGTCAAGCGCGTGCTCTCCTACCTGCCCTCGCACCACCGGCAGACGCCGCCGACGGCGGAGGTGCCGGCGGGATCGGGCGCGGAGATGGGCACGATCGCCGACCTCGTGCCGGAGGCGCGCAACCGCGCCTACGACATGACGCGGGTGCTGCGACGCCTGGCCGACGGCGGCGAGATCTTCCAGATCAAGGAGCGCTTCGGCCGGAGCGTGATCACCGCGCTGGCCCGCATGGGCGGTCACGTGGTCGGGTTCGTGGCCAACCAGCCCATCCAGAAGGGCGGCGCCTGCGACGCGGACGGCTGCGACAAGGCCATCTCGTTCCTGGTGCTCTGCGACTCCTTCAACATCCCGCTCGTGTTCCTCCACGACATCCCCGGCTTCTTCATCGGCCGCGACGCCGAGCGTAAGCGGGTGGCCGGCAAGATCATCACCTGGATGGACGCGCTCGGCATGATCACGGTGCCGCGCGTGTCCATCATCGTGCGCAAGACCTACGGCCAGGCCTACTTCAACATGGGCGGGGGCGGCTACGCGGACCTGCTGGTGGCGTGGCCGACCGCCGAGATGTCGTTCATGGATCCGGCGACCGGAGTCAACGTCGTCCACGGCGCGGAGCTGGCGGGGCTGCCGGCCGAGGAGCGCGCGACCCGCCGGCAGGAGCTGCTCGCGCAGTGGGAGCTCGACACGCGTCCCTACGGCGCGGCCGCGCGCCACCTCATCCACGACGTGATCGATCCCGCCGACACGCGGGACGTCGTGATCCGTTTCCTCGCCCAGTCCCGCGCCCGTACCGCCCTCGGCCGGCATCGCCTCGCCGGCTGGCCGACCACGTTCTAGGCGCCCGCTCGTTGTCGCTCGCCCCGCCGTCGCTGATATGGTCGGTGGGCGCCCTCGTCATCGCGGCCGCCTGCTTCGTGCAGGGCCTGGCCGGCTTTGGCATCGGCCTCGTCTCGCTCGCGTTCCTGCCGTTCCTCATGTCCCCGGCCCACGCGATCGTGCTGATCACGCTCTTCGCCGCCGTGTTCACCGTGGTCATCTTCATCCCGCTGCGGCGCGACTTCACGCTCCACGGCATGGTCGAGCTGATGGTCGGCACCGTCCTGGCGACGCCGGCCGGCATCTGGCTCCTCGCCGGGCTCCCGCCCGACGTGCTCAAGCGCCTGATCGGTCTCGTGCTGCTGGTGATCGTGGCGCTGGAATGGCTCGGGCTCTATCCGCAGCGCCTGCACGGCCGCGGCTGGGGCTTCGGGGCAGGGCTGGCCGCGGGGCTCCTCGGCGGCGCGATCGGCACCCCGGGCCCGCCGGTCATCCTCTACGCAGCGGCGCAGGGCTGGAGCCCGCGCACCGTGAAGGCCAATATCCAGGCCTTCCTGATCGTCAACCAGGCCGTCATCCTGTTCGGCTACTGGTGGGCCGGGCTCCTCGACCGCGAGGTCGCGCGCCTCACCTGGCTCTACGCGGTACCCGCGGTGGGCGGGCTCGCGGCGGGGATGTTGCTCTTCAACCGGCTCGACCGCGCGCGCTTCCGCCGGGTGGTGTTCCTCGTGCTGTTCGTCTCGGGGGTGGTGCTGCTGATCCGCGGCTAGGGCCGGGGGCGGATCTCCATCGACCGGATCAGGCCGTCCTCGATCCGGTAGACGTGCTGCACCATCTCGTCCTTGACGAGCGCCCCGGACGGGCCGCGCACGACCTGGTGGACGTCGACCGCCACCCGCTCGTCCCGTTCGGCGGTGAAGCCGAGCGGCTCGACGCGCGGGTCGATCAGGCCCCACTGGCGCGTCCAGTACTCGCGAATGGCCCGCTGACCGCGGACGCGGCCGCCCTCCAGGCCGTTGGGCCAGTCCACGTCGGGATGCATCGCGGCCAGCGCGCCGTCGATATCCCGGGCGTTGAACGCCGCGTACGCGCGCGCGAGCAGCGCCTCGGCCGTCACCGCGACCGGACGAGATCGGGCCTCCATCACTCCAGATCCAGAGCGTGCGTCCGGTCCCGCGTCGCCGTGCGCCGAAAGCCCAGGCGCTCGTAGAGCCGCGCCGCCGCGGCGTTCGTCGTGCGCAGGTGGAGGCGCTCGAACCGGCCCCGGGCGGCGTCGATGATGTCCGCCACGAGCTGCTCGCCGATCCCGGCCCGCCGGTGGGGAACCAGCACGTACAGGTGCCGCACCCGGCCGACCTTGGGGTCGTCCGCGTGGGGATCCACGCTCAGGCCGCAGACGCCGACGACGTCGTCACCCGACCGCGCCACGAACAGCACCTCGCCCGGCCGGTCGAAGCGGTTGGCTCCGCTGTTCCACTCCTCGACGAGTCGCCGCACGAAGCGGAAGCCCTGCCGCTCGCTCTCGGCGATCAGGGTCTGGAGGCGGTCGGCCGGCTCGCCGCTCAGCCGCTCGATGACCGCACTCATGGTCCGTTCTATACACCGCGCCGCGCGAATCACCAAACTCGCGGGCGCGGCCAGTCAGGCGATCAATCGAGCCCCCAGGTCCGTACCTGCTCGGGCACCACGCGGAACATCACGCGGTTCGCCGGCATCGTGCGGCCACCCCAGTACTGCGCGAGGTGCGGGTGGTACTTGTCGAGCAGGCGGGTGGCGAGCGCGCGGCGCTCGGGCGTGTCGGGCAGGAACTCGGCGCGCCCCCGGACCGCGACCCCCTTGATGTCGTCGCCGCGGGCCCCGCTCTCCGCGACGATGTGGAGCCGGGGGTCGCGCCGGAGGTTGTGGACCTTCTGCAGCCCGTCCACGCTGATCAGCACGAGCGCGGACGGGTCGCTCAGGAACCACATCGCGGTGGCCAGCGGGCTACCGTCGGGATTGATGGTGGCGAGGACGACGATGTCCTTGGCGGAGAGGTACCTCTGGACGCGCGGATCGTCGAAGGTCATGGCTGAGCGCGCTACTGGGCGATCCAGACCTTCATGAACGTGTTGTTGTCGTACGTCGTGAGCCCGGGCTTGTAGTTCCGCAGCTTCTTGTCCTTGAAGAACCAGCCCTCGACCCAGGCCACCGCGATCGAGGCGTGGTCGCCCTTGGCCAGCAGGTAGCGCTGCAGCTCCCAGTAGGCCTGCTTGCGCTTGTCCCGATTGCTCTCCTTCAGCGCCCGCTCGGTCAGCTCGTCGACCTTCGGGTCCGAGTACTGGCCGTAGTTGCTCCCCGACTCGGTCGTGTAGGAGATGTGGAAGACGCCCGACGGCTCGTTGATGTCCATCGCGCGGTCCTGGGTGGCGATGATCGTGAAGTCGCCCTTGCCGAAGGCCGCGTAGCCCGCCGCGCTCTCGTGCGTCTTCATCGTCCCGCGGATGCCAATCTTCCGGAGCTGGGCGATGACGAGCTGGCCCCGGTCGACGTAGTTGCCGACCTGGCGCACCGCCACCTCCACGTCGAGGCCGCTCGGGTAGTGCTTCTCCACCAGCTTCTTGGCCTCCGCGATGTCCTGCTCCTTCGGCTGCCGGCAGCCCGGTGCCTTGGCCACCTCGTCGAGCGGCAGCGCGAAGTCGCCGACCAGCTTGGGATCCAGGATGGCGCACGGCACGCCCGCGCCCTCGAGCGCCTTGGCCACCAGCTCCTGACGGTCGATGGCCAGGTTGACCGCGCGACGCATGTCCGGGTTGTCGAAGGGCGGCTTCTTGGCGTTGAGGTAGATGAAGAACACGGTGTTGATCGGCGCCTGGTAGATGTCGACGTCGGTGCGCTGGCGGCCGAGCTCGTCGGCCTGGGTCTTCCGCATCGGCGGCCACGCGTCCCACAGCATGATCTTCGACGCCTTGGCCGCCGCGAGCTGGGTCGGCCCGCCCACCAGGATGAACTGCTTGACCCCGTCGAGGTAGGGCAGGCCCGGGATGAAGTAGGCGGGATTCTTCTCCCACTCGATCACGCTGCCGCGCTCGTACTTCTTGAACTTGAACGGCCCGGTGCCGACCTGGGCCTCGGGGGCGTTGAGGTCTCCGTACTTGGCGAGGATGTGCTTGGCGGCCACCCGGCACCACGCCGATGCGATCGAGGGCAGGAACGGAGCGGCCGCGAACTTGAGCTTGAACTCGACGGTGTTGGCGTCCACCGCCTCCACGCTCGCCACCATGGGCTTGAGCGCGGCGCCGCACTTGGGGCTCTTGAAGTCCGGGTTCAGGACGCGGTCGAACGATGCCTTGACGTCGGCCGAGCTGAACGGCTGCCCGTCGTGCCACTTCACATTCTTCCGCAAGTGAAACGTATATGATCGGCCGTCGGTGGAGACGGTCCAGCGCTCGGCGAGGTCGGCGACGATCTTGCTCGGCTCGTCCGGATCGTACTGGAGCAGCCCGCTGTAGATGCCCGCGGTCGCCTGCTGGACGACCAGCGGCGATTCGGCGTGGACGTCGAGGCGGCCGGGATCGCCGTAGTCGAACCAGTTCAGGATTCCGCCGGGACGGGGCTTCTCCTGGGCGCCGGCGGGCGCGGCGGACAGGCCGATCGTGACGAGCAGCGCGGCCGCGAGGGCCGCGTGCCGAGCGAGTCTCGAGAGGCTCATCGTCATCGCTATCGCTCCTTTGCGATCCGCGGGCTAACCCAAGCCGCCGCGGAGGCGCGGATCCGTCAGGTCGCGGATCGAGTCGCCGAGTAGGTTGAGGCCGAACACGGCCAAGCTGATGGCCAGTCCCGGGAAGAATACCATCCACGGCGCGGTTTCCAGCGCCTGGATGCCCGCCGCGAGCATGCCGCCCCACGACGGCTCGTCGGGGGGAGCGCCCGCGCCGATGAAGCTCAGCGAGGCCTCCACCACGATGGCATACGAGATGTTGGTCGTGACGAGCACGATGTAGCTCGCCATGCAGTTCGGGACCAGGTGCCGGAAAACGACGCGGGCCCGCGAGGCGCCCGCCGCCTCCGCGGCCTCGATGAACGGGGTGGCCGCCACGCCAAGGGCCACCGAGCGAATCGTCCGCGCCGCGGTGGGGGTGAGCAGGATCACCAGGGCCAGGATCACGTTGTTGACCGACTGGCCGAGCGCGGCCATGAGCGACAGGGCCAGGATGATCGGGGGCAAGGCCATGAGGCAGTCCACCACCCGCTGGCTCGCGGTGTCGGCGGCGCCGCCCACGTACCCGGTCATCGCGCCCCAGAGGGCGCCCAGCGTGACCCCGAAGAACACCGAGACCACGCCCACGTAGAGGGAGAGCCGCGCGCCCCAGATCACCCGGCTGAGCACATCGCGCCCCACCTGATCCGTGCCCATCGGGAACTCGCGGCCTGGCGCGACGTAGGTGGCGAACCCGGTCTCCTTGGGGCCGTGGGGGGCGAGCACGGGCGCGAGTACCGCCACCGCGATCAGGGCCAGCACCACCACCGCGCCCGCGGCCCCGAGGGGCTGGCCGACCACGAAGCGGGCGAGCGCGGCTCTCACGCGTACCGGATGCGCGGGTCGAGCCACGCGTAGAGGAGATCGACGGCCAGGTTCACCACGAGGAACACCAGCGCCATCACGAAGACCATCGCCTGGACGGTCGGATAGTCGCGCTGGCTCACCGCCTGGATCAGGGCACTGCCCATGCCGGGGACCACGAAGATGATCTCCATGATCACAAGGCCGCCCAGCAACCGCCCTCCCCACCACCCGATGAAGGTGACGACGGGCAGCAGGGAGTTGCGCAGGGCGTGGCGGTAGACGACCGCCCGCTCGGCCAGTCCCTTGGCCCGCGCGGTCCGCACGTAGTCCTGGCGAACCACCTCGAGCATCTGCGAGCGCGTGAGGCGTGTGATCGGCGCGCTGATGTAGTACGCCTGGGCCAGCGCGGGCCAGATCAGCTGCTTGAGATTCTCCAGCGGGTCCTCCGTGAACGACACGAACTCCAGCGGCGGCAGCCAGCGGAAGAAACGCACCAGGCCGTACAGGATGAGAGCGCCGGTGAAGAACAGCGGCAGGCTGAGTCCGCTGAGGCTGACGAGGCGGGCCAGGTAGTCGAGGGGTCCGTTCTGCCGCACCGCCGAGACCACCCCAAGCGGGATCGCCCACACCATCGCGATCACCAGGGTGAGCAGAGCCAGCTCCATCGAGCGCGGAAAGCGCTCCTTGAGGATGGCCATCACCGGGCGCCGCTGCACGTAGGACTGCCCGAAGTCGCCGTGCACCGCGCCCGCGATCCAGTCGAGGTACTGGGTGACGATCGGGCGATCGAGCCCCAGCTCCTGGCGGATCTGCTGGATCTGGCGCTTCTGCACGGTGCTCGACTCCGACCCGGTCTGGTAGACGAGGATCTCCGCGATGTCCCCGGGCACGAGTCGCATCAGCACGAAGATCAGGATCGACGCTCCCACGAGCGTGGGCACAAACAGCAGCAGCCGCCGCACCACGTACGTCGACACGGGGTCAGGTCTTACATTCCGACATCTTGGGCCGACATTTGGTCCGACATGTGGGCCGACACTATGGGGTCACAGCCGGTGCCGGCGGATCGTCTTCGCCATCGCCTCGGGGCTGAAGCCCAGCTGCAGCAGAGCCGCGCCGAGGTCGAAGGACTCGCGGTAGGCGGCGATCCTGCCGCCGCGCTTCTCGAAGAGGCTCATGCCGCGGAAGCGCACGGAGCGGCCTGCGCTGCGTGGGATCGCCTCGGTCACCGTGTAGCCGAAGGTCCACTCCGCGGCGGCGGCCGTGTCCGTCTCCACCACCGTCTCCATGGTCCACGCGTAGTCCCGGCCCTCGCGGAACATGCGCTCGAACATCGCGCGCAGCCGATCGGAGCCGACGTGGCCGCCGAAGAACGTATCGTGATAGGAGCCGTCGGGCGTGAAGCAGGCCACCAGTGCTGCGACGTCCTGCCGGTTGAAGGCACGCTCGAACTCACGCACGACGCTCATGGCGAGGCTCCCCGACCCGCGCCGGACTCAGCGGATCACGAACTGCAGGTGGCGATGGGCCTCGCGCAGGGCCGCCTCCGCCTGATCCGGCGTGGCCGCGCGCGAGAAGATGAAGCCGAGATAGCGTGAGCCCTCCGGCAGGGGGACGACCTCCTGCCCCTTGTGCAGCGAGATCGTCACGTCCTCGATGTGCGGGACCGCGCGGGCCTCGTCGAGTCCATGCACCTCCTCCAGCACGCCCCCGCGCGGAATCGGGATCATCATGACCGCGGCGGCCGCCCGCTGGCGCTCGAAGGAGGCGACCGGCCGCCCGAGGGCGCGCCGCAGGATCAGCTCCTCTAGCGACATGCCGGTACCGAAGCGCAGGGTGCGCCCGCACAGCCCGCCGATGGAGCGGGCCGCGATCTCCAGCATCACCGGCTCGAGACCGGCCGCCCCCGGCCGCAGCCGAAGCTCGCCGTGCACCGCGCCGTCGGAGAGGCCGAGCGCCCGGGCCGCCCGCGCGGTCACGGCCGCGACCGCGGCCTGGGTGTCCGCGGGAAGCCGGGACGGGGTCACGTAGATCGTCTCCTCGAAGAAGGGGCCGTCGAGGGGATCCGGCTTGTCGAACAGGGCGAGCGGCCGGAGCGCGCCGTTCTCCAGCAATCCCTCGAGCGCGACCTCGGCGCCGGGCACGAATCCCTCCACCAGGATCGCGTCCGTCCCCTGACCGAGCGCCGCCACGTCCGGCGCCCGGAGAATGGCCCGGATGCGCTCGAAGGCGGCCACGAACGCGACCTCGTCGTCGGCCCGGATCACGCCGCGGCTCGCCGAGAGCACGAGTGGCTTGAGCACGCACGGATAGGACACGCGTTCGGCCGCCGCGCGGGGATCCCCGGCCGCCGGAACCACCGCGAAGGACGGCGACGGCACGCCGGCCCGCGCCAGGAGCTCGCGCATCACGCGCTTGTTCCGCGTGGCCTGCGCGGCGGCCAGCGGGTTCACGCGCAGGCCCAGCGCCTCCCCGACCGCGGAGGCCACCACGGTGGTGGCGTCGTCCACCGGCACCACCGCATCGATCGGGCGGCGCGCGGCGTAGCCTCGCATCTCGCGGGCCGCCACCGCCGGATCTCCGAACGGCAGGGTGAGCAGGTGGTCCGGGAACTCCCCCGACATGACGTTCGGGCGGTCGGATGCGATCACGAGATCCACGTCGAGGGCCCGGGCCGCTTCGACGAAGTCCTCCGTCCGATAGGTGGTGGTGGGGATCAGCAGCAACAGTCGCTGGAGATGCGCCATGGCCGCGGCGGCCCCGAGTCTATCACGGCGGGCGCCCGTCGATTCACGCCGTTCGCGGCCGCCCCGTCGCCCGCCGCTCACTTCCCCTTCGGCCCACGCGGGTCCACGGTGTCGGGGAGGCCCATCGCTACTCGATCACCTGATCCGCCCGTTGCAGGAGCGACGGCGGGATCATCAGGCCGAGGGCCTTGGTGGTCTTCAGGTTGATGACCAGCTCGAACTTGGTCGGCTGCTCGACGGGGAGGTCGCCGGGCTTGGCGCCCTTGAGAATCTTGTCCACGTAGGTCGCGGCGCGCCGATACAAATCAGCAAGGTCCGGTCCATAGGCCATAAAGCCCCCGGCATCGACAAAATCCCTCCCTCCGTACACTGCCGGCAGCCGATGCTTTGCCGCCAGGTCCACGAGGCGTCTTCGCTCGTTGAGGAACATGATGCCTGTCAACACAGTCAGAGCACCTACGCGCGTCCTGGTCATGTCCAAGAAGGCCTTGTCGAAGTCGGCGGGACCTCGCGCCTCGACGAATTGAAGCCGCACCCCCAGCGCTCGTGCCGCGACCTCTGCTTCCTTCAGGATGTCCTTGTCCGTGCGTTCGTCGTGGCCACCTGGCTGCCAGAGGACAGCGACCCGACTGACCCCCGGCACGGCCTGCGTGAGCAGTTCCAGACGCTTGCCGACGAGCTCCGAGGCGAGGATGGACAAGCCCGTGACATTGCCGCCCGGCCGCGCAAGGCTGGTGACGAGCCCGCTCCCAACCGGATCGGCAGCAGTAGCGAAGACAATGGGGAGGATCCCGGTCGCTTGCCTGGCGGCCAGGGCTTGGGGTGTGCCTGGGGCCACGATGACATCAACCTGGAGCGCAACCAGTTCGGCCGCGAGAGCGGAGAGCCGCTCGGGCTTCCCCTCGGCAGATTGGTATTCGATCACGACGTTGCGGCCCTCGACGTAACCGAAGTCGCGCAGTCCTTGACGGAAAGCCTCTGGCAGGTGGGGGCTAGCGGCCAGGTTGGACGACAAATAGCCTATTCGAGGGACCTTGGCCGCCTGCTGCGCCTTATACTCCTGCGCGTGGGCCGCGGCGCCGATCGGTGCCAATCCGATGGCGACGCCCGTGAGAAAGCGGCGACGTGAGATCACGGGGTGTCCTGCGCCGCGCAGGCGAGGGCC